>OJFP01000322.1_pt1 | contig 36603 bp, 33 predicted proteins | sample 1594141 | NCBI WGS metagenome assembly OJFP01 (sample SAMN05416843, study PRJEB24817) | seawater metagenome | isolation source: Sea water | place: Canada:Atlantic | collected 2013-07 | reverse complement strand
ATTTTCTAAAAGCTAAGTCTACTTTTAAACATGGCTTATTTCTATGTACTGTTTTGGGTATTACTATGTTTTTACTCTTACTTCTTTCAAAATCGCTCCTTAATAGTAATTTTTTAAATCAACCAAAAGAAGTTGTGAACTTAGCTATTCCATATTTAGATCTCGTAGCTTTTTCCTTAATTCCTCTCATTGTCTTTCAAGCATTTAAACAATTTAGTGATGGGTTATCCATGACTAAATATCCAATGTATGCAACAATTATAGCCAATATTATAAATATAGTTTTAAACTATATTTTAATTTTTGGAAAATTTGGCTTTCCTGCTTTGGGAATAATTGGAGCTGCTTATGGTACACTTATATCTAGATTTATTATGCTTGCTTATTTATGGTGGTTGTTGGCAAACAAAGAACGATCCAAGAGGTTTGTAACTAATATTAAAATTTATGTGTTAGAAAAATTTATGCTTAGAAAAATAATTAGTTTAGGAGCCCCTAGTGCTATGCAAATGTTTTTCGAAATAGCTATTTTCACTGCTGCTATATGGCTAAGTGGTTTATTGGGTAAAAACCCTCAAGCGGCAAATCAAATTGCGTTAAACTTATCTTCAATGACATTTATGATTGCAATGGGTTTAGGAGTCGCAGCTATGGTAAGAGTTGGAAATCAGAAAGGTTTATTAAAATTTATAGAATTAAGAAGAATAGCCATTTCAATTTTCCTTTTTGCGGTTATATTTGCTACTGGTTTTGCAGTATTATTTTTAATTTTCAGATTTCAATTACCTAGATTATATGTAGACTTAACTGATCCTGATAACTTAATTGATACGATGGAAGTTGTTAGTATAGCTTCACAATTATTATTAATAGCTGCAATTTTTCAGATTAGTGATAGTATACAGGTAGTTGTTCTAGGGGCATTACGTGGACTTCAAGATGTAAACATACCAACTTTAATTACTTTTATTTCATATTGGATTATTGGATTTCCTGTTAGTTTTTTCTTGGGAAAAGAAGATGTTTATGGTAGCATAGGTATTTGGATGGGGTTATTAGCAGGATTATCATCTGCATCTATTTTATTATATCTTCGCTTTAATTATTTAACCTTAAAATTGATAAAAACAAAAAAAAATGGTTCTACCTAAATTTTTATTAGCTGATAACAGTAGTTTCCCTGAAGATATTTTTGTTCTTCATACTGAATTTCCTCGATTTTTAATCAATTTAAAAGATGATGAAATTGAATGGTTTGAGGATTTATCTGGAGAAAGAGAAGATGATATTGCAGATGAAGTTTCTAATCTAATCGAAGCAGCCTCATTATTTTATGATCAACAAATTGAGGGTTATGAATAGTTTCCTAAGGATTAAATGTTTGCTGTAAACTCTAAAAAAACTTTTTTATGTAGTGTAAGATTTATCTTTGGTGATAATGATACACGTACAATATAATCTTTGTCTCCCTCTTTTGTAGTTCCTTGAGTAGATGTAGCAGGAATAGTCCAATAGCTACCCTTGAGTTGACCATAACTAACACAAAACTTACTTTCATTAGGTATTTTTTTAATCATTAAATTTATTAATTTAAGATTTAATGCCCTTTTGTAATTTTCTTTTTCCGTGTTTGTGTTTCCTTTTGTTGGAAGGTCTAATGAAAAAACTGATGGAGTAAAACCTTGATGAGCTAAGTCTTTAGAGACAAAGTTTATTTTTGCGCTAGGTAAATTTTTAGTTATGAAGTTCACAAAATCTCGAGTATTTTGATATGCATCAATTATTCTTTGGTTCATTGATGGTAACTGTTTTGCTAAAATTTCATATTGAAGGTCCGTGGCTTCATTATCGCAAATCCTAAGATGTTTCTCAATTTTACACATCAAAGAAATTGTTTTTTCATTTCCTACGCAGTACCCTGCTGTACATAGTCCACCACTTGGAAATTTAGAACCACTAACATAAGAAATGGCACTAACTTTAGAAAAAATTTCAACACCATCTAAAAATGGAGTATTAGGACAAAAAGTTTGATCTAAAACAAAAACAGGATTAATGGCAAGTTCACCTGAAGTAGTTTCACGCTTTTTCTCTAAAATTGTTTTTAATTGTATTAAATCTGGAACTTCAACTCTTGGGTTAGTCGGAATTTCAGCTATAATAAATGGAACAGCATTTTGAATTGCAATTTCATCTAAAATAAGATCTATACTCTGTGTCATATCGTTTTCTCCATCAACAGGTAAATCAATTACTTCAACATTTTTTATACATGCAGCAACCCGTCTAGCTTGGTCATTAGTTCCACCATAACAATTAGGTGGAACTATAAATTTTATAGGTTTTCCTTTGTGATTTTCTTGTGCAAAGTCTACAAGCCCCATCATTATAGCATATTGAACAGAAAGACCGCTAGATCCAATTAAAGGCATTGTCAACGCACCAGTAATATTGATAATTTCATCTCTAACAATTTTTTTATTGAGTTCTATTTTAGATAATGAATTAGTGAAATTTGAATTTTTAATTAAAGCTAGTAATACACTGTGACAATTTGAAGGGGTCATAGCAATTGTCTCTCTTCTCCTGACATGTTGGATTTCAGAGATATAATGTTCGTTTTGTTTTCCATTAATAATTAGAATACTCCCAAGCTTTTTGAAGGTGTTGATGAAAAAGTCAACATTTAAACCTAGATTGTTAATGTCTATTTTTTCTGATTGTGAAACTAATATAGTACTCCCTTCAAAAGCAGGAATATCAGATAATTTTTTAACTTTTTTTAGTTCAAAATTATAACCATAGGTATTTTTAACAGTCTCATAATCAAAGAAATCCAAAAAGTTATCGGTATAGATGATTTGAGTATTTTTATGTGCTAATAAATTTTTTCTTAATATGGCAAGAATTGGAATCGACTGTGATGAAAAACTAATGATGTTTTTTGAATTTACGTCGTGTAAATGAGCTATTGCCCATTCTAAAACACACGATAATGGGTGTCCTAAACGAATGTAATCATATGCGGTAGGTAAATTTCTTAAGTCTAAAGTGTCATGGCTATTGTTTTTGCTTAACAATTCAAACTGTTGTAGAAATTCAGTTTTGGCTAACTTTTCATTATAAATATCTAATCGATGTGTAGTATTGGATAACCAACTGGTAGGCATTTTTTCTAATACATTTTTTAGAAATTTTGTCATGCTATTATTTTTATGATTTAATTCTTTTTATCCTTTACTTTTTTCTACCAATTCTAGTTTTTCTAGAGAGGCTTCAGTTGTAAAGTTTCCGAAATTAATAAAAGCTTTTTTCTTTTCAATTTTTTCAATAGTCCCAACAGAGTTTCCATCTATAAGCCTCACACTATCATTAATTTTAAAAATATACTCAGACTTTAATTTTGCCAACTTTTCAGCTTCTTTATGTTTAACCTTTCTGATTTCAACTACCTTTTTCATTACTTCATTTTCTACTTTTTGAATAACTTCTTGTAGTTGTTTTTTGACAATTTTAGCTTGTTGTTTTTGTGATTTTGTTTTTGGCTTTATAGGATTTTTCTTAGCATATTTTATTTTCTCATCAGCAACCCATTTATTAAAATTTAGAGTTAATTCTTTTTTATTATTTGTCTGTAAATATTTATTAAATAGTTCGTTGGTTTTTCTTCCTAATGACAACATTTTTTGATTTTTGTCATATAATTCTTGAAACCCAGCTAATTTTGCTTGAATTTTCTCTTCTTTATCTTGTAAACTTTCAATATGTTTTAATCCTTTAGACTTTTGCTTTTCTAGATTTTCAGAATTTTTATGAAGACGATTTCTTTCTTTTTGAAGTTTTGAGATGGTTTTGTCTAAACGAATTTTCTCAGTTTCAACTCGTTTTTTAGCTTTATTGATTAAACTAAAGGGGATTCCATTTTTTTGTGCAACTTCGAATGTAAATGAGCTTCCAGCTTGTCCTAAATATAATTTGTATAGGGGCTCTAGAGTTTGTTCATTAAATTGCATGTTAGCATTAGTTACATAGTCTAATTCATTTGCTAAAACTTTTAAATTTGAATAGTGAGTTGTAATTATTCCAAAAGCTTTTTTGTGATAAAATTCCTCTAAAAATATTTCTGCTAAGGCTCCTCCCAATTCAGGATCACTACCTGTACCAAACTCATCTATTAAAAACAACGTGTTTTCATTACAGTTTCGTAAGAAATATCGCATATTTTTTAATCTATAGCTGTAAGTACTTAGTTGATTTTCAATAGATTGATTATCTCCTATGTCTGTTAAAATAGTATCAAATATTGTTGTTTCACTCTGTTCATTTACAGGGATTAGAATACCACTTTGTAACATTATTTGTAATAGACCAATAGTTTTTAAAGTAATACTTTTACCACCTGCATTTGGTCCAGAGATGACTATAATTTGCTGTTTTTCATTTAACTCTATGGTTTGAGGAATAACCTCTAAATTTTCTTCTTTATTATTTACAAAAAGAATAGGATGGAAGGCATCTTTAAAATACACCCTTTTGTTTTTGTCAATTTTCGGTAATAATCCATTAATAGAATATGCATACTTAGTTTTTGAACTAATCACATCTAAATGTGTCAAATAGTCTAAATGCGATTCTAATAGTGTGGAATAAGGTCTTATTTTATGACTTAAAGTTTTAAGTATTCTAATAACCTCTTGCTTTTCTTCATATTCTAGATTTTGTAGTTCTCTTTGATATGTTAGCGTAGCTTGTGGTGCAATATATACAATGTTACCAGATTTTGAAGAGCCAAGTAAACTTCCTGATACTTTTTTGCGATACATGGCTAATACAGCTAGGACACGATGATTATCAATAATAGATTCTTTTATATCATCTAAATAACCTGAAGCCTTTGCTTTACTTAACGCTGAAGAAAAACTTTGTCCAATTTTACCATTTAAGCCACTGATACTTCTTCTGATTTTTCTCAATTCAGGAGAAGCATTATCTACAACTTCACCGTATGGAGAAATTACTTTTTTTATATCGTCAATAATTTCTTGAACAAAATCAACTTTTTCACTTAAAATTGAAAGCTGTGGAAAGTAAGTGTTAAATTTTTTAAAATATTTTTTTAATTCCTTAATGGTTTCAGATGTAGTAGCAATTTTTAAAAAACTTTCTGTTTCAATATAACTATCCTCGATAGTCAATCGTTTTATTTGTTTATAAATATTATCAAAACCGTGATTAGGAATTCTATTGTCGCTTTCAAATGATGAAAGGTATTCGTTTGTGAATTCTAATTCTCGTAGTAGTCTTTTTTTATTAGAATAGGGCAAGGTTTCTAAAACTTGTTTTTTCCCTAATTCAGAAATACTAAAGGTTGCAACTTGTTGAATAACCGTTGTAAACTCTAAATCTTGTAATGCTTTCTCAGAAATATTTATATTCAAACCTTTATATTTGGAGTATACAAAAATAACAAAAGAATGATTATTAATATTGAGGAAAACTGGAAAAATATCTTACAACCAGAATTTGAGAGAGAGTCTTTCAAAAACCTCTCAAGATTTGTAAAATTTGAATATGTTAATAATCGTTGTTATCCTGAAGAAAATAAGATATTTTCAGCTTTTAATTCATGTTCATTCAAAAATTTAAAAGTAGTAATTATTGGTCAGGATCCTTATCATGGTAAAGGTCAAGCAAACGGTTTGTGCTTTTCTGTTATGGATAATATTAAACAACCACCATCATTAAAAAATATTTTTAAAGAATTACAATCAGATCTTGATAAACCCATTCCCACATCTGGAAATTTATCATCTTGGGCTAGGCAAGGTGTCTTGTTGTTAAATTCAACGTTGACAGTTCGTGAAGGTGAAGCAGGAAGTCATCAAAATAAAGGTTGGGAGCAATTTACAGATGCTGTTATTAATGAGGTTTCCCAACAGAAAGAACATCTAGTTTTTTTACTTTGGGGGAAATTTGCACAAAGTAAGATTAAACTTATAAATCTCAATAAACATAAAGTTTTAGTTGCACCACATCCTTCACCACTAGGAGCATGGAGAGGTTGGTTTGGTTGTAAGCATTTTTCTAAAACAAATGAATATCTTAAAAACAAAACTCTAAAAGAGATTGTTTGGTAATTTTGCTTCTTTATAAATAAACTCAAATATTAATGAATAAAAAACTAGGATTTTATCAATTTTAGTGGCTGGTTTATATAGTCTTTCTTTTGAGATTCCTCTGAAGATTTCATAAACTTATCAGCCAATCCACAAGGTTTTGAAGTGCTTCTACAAGATGTAAAACTGATTAAACCAAGTACACAGATGGAAACATAAATATATCTTTTCATAAATTATAATTTTATATTTAAATGTACTTATTTTTTAAATACATTTTTAATCTTTTTCTTGAATTTTAATCTATTCATCTCTTAATTCACTAATTTTTCTAACGTGTAAAGGATTAAATTTCCAATAACCTGATCAGGGTTTTTACTAAATTTACCTAACGCTCTATTAGCAATAATTGCATTCATAGAACATGCTCGATGTCCTAATAGTTTAGCCAATCCGTAGATAGCTGATGTTTCCATTTCTAAATTAGTGACTTTAATTCCTTTATAGTCAAAAGTATCTATTTTACTATTTAGATAGGGGTCTTTAACTGCTAAACGTAGTGTTCTTCCCTGAGGACCATAAAATCCTCCAGCTGTTGCCGTCATTCCTTTATAAATTATATCAGAAGTGATTTTAGATTCTAGTAATTTATTATTAGAAATTACCAATGGATAACATTTTTTTTCATCCCATTGTGTATGGTTTACAAAAGCGTCTTCTACTTCAGGATGAGATATATTTTGAGTTTGGTAAGAGCGTAACATTCCATTAATATCTAGGGCGTAAGTACTCATCAAGAAGCTATCAATAGGGATATCTTTTTGTAAAGAACCAGATGTACCAATTCTTATGATATTAAGAGGTGTATGATTTTTCTTAACTGTTTTAGTTTTTAAATTAATATTTACTAAAGCATCTAATTCATTTAAAACAATATCGATATTATCTGCACCAATTCCTGTTGAAATTACAGATATTCTCTTGTTTTTGTAAGTTCCTGTTGTAGTTTTAAATTCTCTCTTATGAGTTGAAAACTCAATAGAGTCAAAGTGTTTGGTAACTTTATCTACTCGATCTGGATCTCCAACAAAAATTAAATCATTAGAAATGTTTTCTGGTTTTAAGTTTAAATGATAAATACTACCATCATCATTTAAAATTAGTTCTGAATCTTTTAATTTCATCTTAAGTAATAAATTTAAAATAGCTTAACCCCCGACACGTTTAACCGAAAAACCTTTATTCTGTAATATTTTCATTATTTTATCTCTATAATCACCTTGTATAATAATGCTTTCATTTTTAAAACTGCCACCAACACTAAGTTTAGTTTTTATTTCTTTGGCTAAAATTTTAAAATCTTTAGCAGCACCGTTATAGCCCTCAATAATAGTAATTGGTTTCCCCTTACGTTTTTCATATTTACATAAAAGTGGTTCATCTTGTAACCAAATATTAGAATTATCAAACTTAACGGGTTCATCTTGTATTTCGTGATCTGGGAATAAACTTTTCAGTTGATCTTTAAAATCCATAAAATTCTACTTAGTTAAGCCCAATTCACGTAAACGCTCGTTTAAAAAATCTCCAGCAGTAATATCATCAAATTCTTTTGGATTATTCTGATCTATACATCCCTCTAGCACATCTAATTTCATGTTACTAACCGGGTGTAAAAAGAAAGGAATGGAATATCTAGAGGTGCCCCATAATTCTTTTGGTGGGTTAATAACCCTATGTATTGTTGATTTTAATTTATTATTACTGTGTCTCGATAACATGTCTCCAACATTAATCATAATTTCATCTGGTTCGGCAATGGCGTCTATCCATTCGCCTTTTAGATTTTGAACTTGCAAACCTTTTCCTTGGGCGCCCATTAATAAAGTAATTAAATTAATATCACCATGTGCAGCAGCTCTCACTGCATTTTTTGGTTCAGACTTAATAGGAGGGTAGTGTATAGGTCTTAAAATACTATTTCCATTATGGATATACTGATCAAAATACTTTTCATCTAATCCTAGATGAATAGCTAGAGAGCGTAACACATATTTTGCAGTTTTTTCTAACATTCGGTAGGTTGTTTTACCAACCTGATTAAATTTAGGTAATTCGTTAACAAAAACATTTTTAGGATACTCTAATTCTAATGCAGAATTATTTTCAACATATTGTCCAAAATGCCAAAATTCTTTTAGATCGCCTTCTTTTTTTCCTTTAGCACTTTCTTTTCCGAAGGAGACATAACCACGCTGACCACCGATTCCTGGAACTTCGTATTTTCTTTTAACATCAACAGGGAGTTCAAAAAAATCTTTAATTTGTTCATACAATTCGTCTACAAGCGCATCATCTAAAAAATGTCCTTTTAAAGCGATAAAGCCGATATTTTCGTATGCATGACCTATGTCATCAATAAATTGTTGTTTTTTTGAGATATCATTAGATAAAAAATCAGCTAAATTAACGCTAGGTATTTTATTCATGGTATTAATTTTTATATGAGGAGTTAAGTTAGTAAAAAATAAAGTTATTTTTTACGAAAAGGAATTAAATATGAAATTGTGTAGTTGAATCCAAAACCTGTATTACTAGTATATATTCTATTAAAACCTGGTGCATAATGAGTTTTAAAATTTACCGGATCTTTTAAACTAATCATTATTTTATAAGATCCACTGAAAGTTATAAAAATATTTGAATACACTTCTGCCCTGAACCCTAATAGTATTTCAGACCAATGAGCTGTGAGTCCGTTCTCTGTATAAGGTGTATTATTAGTTAATGAGGGTAATAAGGGATTGCTGTTTATTTGATAATTATTTAGTGTTTGTTCAAACGTAGCAAAACCATAACGAAAACCAGTGAAGATTTCATTATTCATGTCAAGCCAATTATTGTAAGAGTTATAGTTTAATCCAATTTTAATATAACTCCCTCTAGAGGTTGAGTTTGTGAAGTCCTCACTTGTTGTAAATTTTTCATTTCCAAGTTCTGAAGCTACATACCATTTTTTAGAAATTCTATAATCGCCAACAATCTCTATCCCACTATTATAATTTTGTAATAAAGATCTAATAGGTTTACTAATATCTATTCCAACCCTGAGACCATAATTAGTCTTATATACAATACTATCTTTAGGTATTGAGTCATTATTTTGTTGCGCAGAAACACGTACAAAAATGATTAAAAAACAAATCTTAATGAAAGATTTTAACATGGGCTGCAGTCTCATTATCTATTGTTGGTATTGTAATGGTGTTTTCTAAGGTCTCCGTTAATCCAATAATCCAGTCATTAGAAACATCTGAAGAAACACTCACATTATTGAAAATTGCTTTGAATCCACATGACCTAGAAACAAATACTTCTTCCACATCATAGTTTATTGTGATAACATCTATATTACTTTCAGAGGAGAGGTTATAAATAATTTGGTTACTTGTAACATCTAATGGAATTAAAATAGAATCTAAATTAGCATTAGAATAAAGTTCATCTAAACCCTCTGGATTAACAGATAGGTTTTCTACAGGCTTGGTCTGTGTAATATTAGTTGCATTATAAAAACGAATAACCATATTAGGAGTAACAGGTTCAATACAAAAGTCATCCTTTTCACAACTAGAGACTAGCAGGGCAATAAATGATAATAATAAATAGTGTTTTTTCATTTTAGATCTGTAGCTAATCGTTATTACTCTTCAACTTCTACAATATTCTCCATGGCCTCTGCCAATTTAAAATCTAATTCTGTAACTCCTCCAGCATCATGAGTTGTTAGTTTAATCTCTAGAATATTGTAAATATTAGTCCATTCCGGATGATGATTTAGTTTTTCACACTCAAAAGCTATTCTCATCATAGCACTCATACAATTTTTAAAATTTTCAAATTCAAATTCTGAATGCAAGGCGTTTTCATAATAATCCCAATCTGGTAAGTCTTTCAATTTTTTCTCAATTTCGACTTCTGTTAGTTTTTTCATTATTAGCTTGTATTTGTATCAAAAGTACAACAATTTTGATACGATTAAATTACATCAATTACTATATTTTTTCAAACAACACAACTGTTTCAATATGTGATGTGTGAGGAAACTGATCAACCAAACTTATTTTTTTAATCTCATAACCATACTTCATCATTTCTTCTGTATCTCTTGCTTGAGTGGCAGGATTACATGAAACATATACTATACGTTCTGCATTAATTGCAATAATTTTAAGAAGTGTTTTAGGAGCAATCCCCGCACGTGAAGGGTCTAAAATAATAGTTCTAATTTTATTTTTATATTGAGGATGTTCGTAAAGAAAATTTCCTACATCTGCTGTATAGAATTCCAACCCTCTTATATTGTTTCTTTTTGCATTTTGTATAGCATCTTTAATAGCAGAGGCAACAATATCTACCCCAATAATTTTAGCATTAGTGCTTCTTGAAGCTAAGATTTGACCAATAGTTCCTGTTCCACAGAATAAGTCCATAACAATTGTGTTGTCTATGGCTTCTTTATTTTCCAATGCATATTCTATTACTTTAGAATATAGTTTCTCTGCAGATTTTGGATTGGTTTGAAAGAAACTTTTCATACTTATTTCAAAATTCAATCCTAATAACTCTTCTATAATCTTATCTTTTCCCGCAATCAATTTACTTGTTCCTGCGGTTGCAAGAGTTCTATCACCTGTTTCATCATTAATTGAATGTAAAAGCCCAGCAAACCTATCTTTAAAAATATCTTGTAACAACCTGGAAAAGGCGTTCAAGTCAAATTTAGGAAGATCATAAGATGTTGTGACTAAATTAAATAAAAGATGATCGGTCTTGTAGGATTTTCTAACTACAAAATAACGAAAAAAACCAACTCTCTTTGGGCCATGCCATGGAGCTAAGCCAGTTGCTTCACAATACTTTCTTATGGCACTAATATTATCCTCAACCAAAGCATCAAAAAGCCCAGAGTCTTTCTCTAGATTATCTCCCATCCACCAAACACCACGTCTTTTAAATCCTAAAGTAAAAATATCAATATCTGTTTTATTAATTCTATCATAACCAATGGCAGAAAAACCATATTCCATTTTATTCCGATAATGAAACACATTCGGTGATGTAACCAATTCATCAAAAAGTTCTTCAATATTAGATACTTTTCCAATACGCTTAAAGAGAGATAAAGTACTTTCTTTCTTATAATGATGTTGTAATTCTATTGGTAATTGAATGTAAGGTGCACCAGGAATATCTTGATACGGCACTGCAACTTCATCGACAGAGTTTTCTATAACATCAATTAAATTACATTCAGCATAATTTTTATTTGATTTTTTTACTTGAGCTTTTACTTTTTGTCCAGGTATTGTGTTAGGAACAAATACAACAAATTCACCATCTTCAGATCTTATTCTAGCTATTCCTTTTCCACCAAAGGCATAATCTTCAATTATTAATTCTAATACTTGACCTCTTTTAACAAATTTATTCCGTTCTCTTTTTGGCATGTGCGTTGATAAAAAATATGTTTTGCAAAATTAATAAAACATATCAAATATGGATGAGATTACTAATAAAATTTATGTGATTGATATGAATAATATTTCTTAAATTGCGGCCCTCAGGGATGATTTCTTTCCCACGCTGAATTTTTGAATCTTTCGAAAAGATAAAGGTAGATAAGGAATGGTTATTTCACTCGTAAAAAGCGAGATTTAATTATTACGTTTATTTCTCTTATAAAGAACTAAACAATGCTTTGAAAGACTCATAGCATTAACCTTAAATTATTTTAAATGGCTGTTTTAGAACAAGTAACTTCGCAACAAGCGATTGAATTAGAAAATAAACATGGTGCTCACAATTATCATCCACTACCAGTGGTTTTAAGTAAAGGTGAGGGTGTTTATGTGTGGGATGTAGAAGGTAAAAAATATTATGATTTTTTATCTGCTTATTCAGCAGTAAATCAAGGGCATTGTCACCCTAAAATTGTTAATGCTATGGTAGCTCAAGCCAAGACTTTAAGTTTAACCTCTAGGGCATTTTACAATGATGTTTTAGGTACTTATGAAAAGTATGTTACAGCTTATTTTGGTTTTGATAAAGTTTTGCCAATGAATACTGGTGCTGAAGCTGTTGAGACAGCTATAAAACTTTGTAGAAAATGGGCTTATGAAGTCAAAGGGATTGATGAAAATAAAGCAGAAATTATTGTTTGTGAAAATAATTTTCATGGGAGAACAACCACAATAATCTCTTTTTCTAACGATCCAATTGCTAGAAAGAATTTTGGTCCATTTACAAATGGATTTATCAAAATTGAATATGATAATATAGCTGCATTAAAAGAAGCACTTGAAAATAACAAAAACGTTGCAGGTTTTTTAGTAGAACCTATTCAGGGTGAGGCTGGTGTTTATGTTCCATCTGAAGGATATTTAATAAGTGCAAAAGCATTGTGTGAGGAATATGGAGTTTTATTTATTGCAGATGAAGTACAAACTGGAATAGCTAGAACTGGAAGATTATTAGCAACCTGTGGTAATTGTTCTTGTGTGGATAAAAACTGCTCAGGTACTCCTGATGTGAAACCAGATGTCTTAATTCTAGGTAAAGCATTAAGTGGAGGCGCTTATCCAGTTTCAGCCGTATTAGCAAACAACACCATAATGAATGTTATTAAACCTGGTAACCATGGTTCAACTTTTGGTGGTAATCCGATAGCGGCATCAGTAGCAGTAGCAGCATTAGATGTTGTAAGAGATGAAGATTTAGCCGAAAATGCTTATAGATTAGGTGAAATATTTAGGCAAGAACTTTCATTATTTTCTAAAGAAAATAAATGGGTGAAAACAGTTAGGGGTAAAGGACTTTTAAATGCAATTTTAATTAACGATACTGAAGATAGTACTACAGCTTGGGATATATGTATTAAGTTAAGAGATAACGGTTTACTAGCTAAACCAACCCATGGAAACATTATTCGTTTTGCACCACCTTTAGTAATTAATGAGAAAGAGCTATTAGATTGTATTTCAATTATTAAGAATACTATATCAGATTTCGAAAAATGTTAATCCCTATTATAAATACTTTTAATTTTAATGAAAATATTTAAAAAACCTTTTAAAATGAAGCAATTTTTAAAGTTTAGTGCATTGATATGTATTATTTTTGCAACTGGATGTAAATCAGACATAAAAATGAATAAAGACGTGAAAACGCCTGAAGCAGAAATACAAGCTAAGTCATTAACAATTCATAATTCGACAAGAATAGATAATTATTTTTGGATGCGTTTAACAGATGATCAAAAAACAGCAAAAAATAAAGATGCCCAAACTCAAAAAGTTGAAGCATATCTAAATTCTGAAAATGAGTATTTTGATAAAGTAACAGCCTCAACAAATAACTTTCAAAAAGAACTTTTTGAGGAAATGAAAGGTAGAATAAAAGAAGATGATACTTCTGTTCCTTATTTTAGAAATGATTATTTCTATATAACACGCTTTGAAAAGGGAAATCAATATCCAATTTATTCCAGAAAAAAAGATAATCTAGAATCAATAGAAGAAGTACTTTTTAATGTTAATAAGGAAGCTGATGGTTATGAGTATTTTCAGTTAGGAGGTCTTAATATAAGCCCTAATAATACATTGGTAGCCTTTGCAACTGATACTGTAAGCAGAAGACAATACACCATTCAAATTAAAAATTTAGAAACAGGTAATATTTTAACTGATAAAATAGAAAATACCACTGGAGGATCTGTTTGGTCAAATGATAATAAAACTCTTTTTTACACAAAAAAAGATCCTTTGACTCTTCGTAGTTCATCAATTTATAGACATATTTTAGGAACAGATGCCTCTGAAGACGTAATTGTTTTTGAAGAAAAAGATGAAACCTATAGCACTTATGTTTATAAGACTAAATCACATAAATTTATTGTTATTGGTAGTTCAAGTACATTATCCTCTGAATTTAGAATTATTTCCGCAGACAACCCTTATGGTGATTGGAAGATTATTCAACCTAGAGAAGACAATTTAGAATACAGTTTGGCTCATTATGGAGATTATTTTTACATACAAACCAATAAAGATGATGCTATCAATTTTAAGCTGATGAAAACTCCAGTAAATAAAACTACAAAAGAAAATTGGGTTGACGTTATACCCCATAGAAATGAAACCCTACTCGAGGACGTGTCTATTTTTAAAAACTATTTAGTTATTGAGGAAAGAACCCAAGGCTTAGGAAAGATTAGAATAAAAACCTGGGATGGTAAAGAAGATTATTATTTACCATTTGATGAGGAAACATACTCTGCAGGAGTATACGCAAATCCTGAATTTGATACTGATGTTATTCGTTATTCATACAATTCTATGACAACTCCAAACTCTGTTATTGACTTCAATATGAAAAACCAAACTAAAGAAGTTAAAAAAGAACAAGAAGTTCTTGGAGGGAAATTTAATAAGAACAATTATAAAAGTGAACGCGTTTGGGCAACAGCAAGAGATGGAAAAAAAGTTGCTATTTCACTTGTATATCACAAAGACACAGAACTAAATAAAGATACACCTTTATTACAATATGCTTATGGATCTTATGGATATACAATATCTGATGGTTTTTCCACAACTCGATTAAGTCTATTAGACAGAGGCTTTGTTTATGCTGTAGCTCACATAAGAGGAGGTCAATACTTAGGAAGAGAGTGGTATAATGATGGAAAAATGATGAACAAAAAGAATTCATTTTTTGATTTTATTGATTGTTCAAAATATCTAATAGAAAATAATTATACCTCAGCTAAACATTTGTATGCCATGGGAGGTTCAGCTGGTGGTCTCTTAATGGGAGGAGTTAGCAATTTAAATCCAGAATTATACAATGGTATTATTGCTGCAGTTCCTTTTGTTGATGTTATTTCTACGATGTTAGATGAATCAATCCCTTTGACTACTGGAGAATTTGACGAATGGGGTAATCCAAAGGAAAAAGAAGCCTATGATTATATGTTATCGTATTCTCCTTACGATCAAGTTCAAACTAAAGATTATCCAAATATGTTAGTAACAACAGGATATTTTGACAGTCAAGTTCAATATTGGGAGCCAGCAAAATGGGTAGCCAAATTAAGAGAATTGAAGACAGATAATAATGTTTTATTATTACATACTAATATGGATGTTGGACATGGTGGTGCATCAGGGCGTTTTGATTCTTTGAAAGAAACAGCAATTGATTATACATTTCTCTTAGCCCTAGAAAATAAACTATAGTTATTTCTAAGTTTTTAAATTAATGGTAAGAAACAACGGTATCTATAACAACTTAATTGAATTAGTAGGACAAACACCTATGGTTCAATTAAATGTAATTACTAATAATTTTCCAGGAAAGTATTTTGCTAAATTAGAAATGTTTAACCCTGGCCAATCTCAAAAAGATAGAATAGCACTTCATATTATTGAGAATGCAGAGAAAAAAGGAATTTTAAAAAAGGGGAGTACCATTGTTGAAACAACTTCAGGTAATACAGGATTTTCATTGGCTATGATTGCAATGGTTAAAGGTTATAAATGTAAACTTGCGGTTAGTGATAAATCTTCTCCAGACAAAATTGATAGTCTAAGAGCAATGGGGGCAGAGGTATTCGTATGTCCTGCCAATGTTTCTGCAAATGACCCAAAATCTTATTATGAGGTAGCCAAAAGAATACACAAGGAAACTCATAATTCAGTATATATCAATCAATATTTTAATAGCCTTAATATTGATGCTCATTATGCTACAACTGGTCCTGAAATTTGGCAACAAACTAATGGTAAAATAACTCATTTAGTAGTAGCTAGTGGAACAGGAGGTACAATTTCTGGTACTGGTAAATATTTAAAAGAACAGAATTCAAATATAAAAATTTTAGGAGTTGATGCGGTTGGGTCAGTATTAAAGAAATATCATGAAACTGGGAAGTTAGATATAAATGAAATTAAGCCCTATAAAATTGAGGGTTTAGGCAAGAATTTAATCCCAAGTGCAACAGATTTTTCGGTTATAGATGTTTATGAAAAAGTAACGGATAAAGATGCTGCATACAAAGCAAGAGAAATTATAAAAAAAGAAGGAATATTTCCTGGCTATACATGTGGAGCTGTAATGCAAGCTACAGCGCAATATGTAAATAAGGGAATGTTTGATAATGATAGTTTTGTGGTTTTAATATTTCCAGATCATGGATCTCGTTATATGAGCAAAATATATAGTGATGATTGGATGAAAGAGCAAGGTTTTTATGATCCTAACTTACCTCAAAACAAACCTTCCACCTATATTAAATAATTTTTTATAATAATAAGAGGTGTTTTATTTTAAGCAACTTTAATCAAGATTATTTTATTTGAATAATTCCTTAAAATTCTGTTACTTTGCATGCTCAAAATCACGACTTAAATAAATACTTTAGATGATAACTAACGATCTATTTGATAGAATTAAAGCAGACAAAGGTCCACTTGGAAATTGGGCAGATATAGCAGAAGGATATTATGTTTTTCCTAAGTTAGAGGGTCCTATCTCTAATCGTATGTCTTTCAATGGAAAGAAGGTGATAACTTGGAGTGTTAATGATTATTTAGGATTGGCAAATCATCCTGAAGTTTTAAAAGCAGACGGAGAAGCAGCTATAGAACACGGAATGGCCTATCCTATGGGAGCTAGAATGATGTCAGGTCATACCAAATTTCATGAACAGTTAGAAAGTGAGTGTGCTGAGTTTGTAGGTAAAGAAAAAGCTTATTTGCTAAACTTTGGTTATCAAGGTATTATGTCTGCAATTGATGCCTTAGTAAGTAAGAATGATATTATTGTTTATGATGTAGACACTCATGCTTGTATTATAGATGGTGTTCGTTTACATCCTGGCAAACGTTTTGTATATAGACACAATGATATGGAGAGTTTTGAAAAAAACATGAAAAGAGCAGTCAGGATGGCTGAAAAAACGGGTGGAGGAATTTTAGCAATTTCTGAAGGTGTTTTTGGAATGAGAGGCGAGCAAGGACGTTTAAAGGAAATAGTAGCGCTTAAGAAAAAATATAATTTTAGATTATTAGTTGATGATGCTCATGGCTTTGGAACTCTAGGAGATGGAGGTAGAGGAACTGGTTATGAACAAGGTGTTCAAAATGAAATCGATGTTTATTTTGCAACTTTTGCTAAATCTATGGCAGGTATAGGTGCTTTTTTGGCCGGTGATAAAGATGTAATTCAATTTTTACAATATAATATGCGTTCGCAAACTTTTGCAAAAACATTGCCAATGGCAATGGTAAAAGGAGCATTAAAGCGATTAGATATGATTCGTACGATGCCAGAGTTAAAAGATAAACTTTGGAAAAACACTAATTCACTTCAATCAGGTTTACGCTCTGCTGGGTTTGATTTGGGAACAACTCAAACATGTATCACCCCAGTTTTTTTAAAAGGAGACGTTCCTGAAGCAATGGCTTTAGTTCATGATTTAAGAGAGAATCACGGGGTATTTTGTTCTATAGTAGTTTACCCTGTAATACCAAAAGGGTTAATAATATTACGTTTAATTCCTACTGCAACGCATACACAAGAGGATATTGATGAAACTATTGTTGCATTTTCCGCAATTAGAGATTTATTAGAAAACGGAACTTACAAAAAGATTGCAGCTTCAATGATAGAAGCATAATTTCTTAAAAAAATAATTTTAACATAAAAAAACCATCAATTATGATGGTTTTTTTTATAAGTAAAGTTTAGTTTTATCCTCTTTCTCTTCGTTTTCTTCCAAATCCACTAGGCTTTCTATCGCTACTAGAATTTCTATCTGGTCTGTCACCGCCACTTCTAGAGGAACTTCTTCCTCTATTACCACCTTCATTTCTTCTTTCACCAGAGAATCCTTCAGAACTTCTTCTTTTTCCAAATCCACCACCATCTTTTTTTCCAAAAGGTTTTCTACCACGTCTTCCTCCGCCACCGCCGCGTTCTTTTTTAGTAATTTCAATATTTACACCTCTACCACTAAATTCTGGTTGATTGTTAGAAAAAGTACTTAATGTTTCTTCTTCAAATTTCTTGTCTATTTCAAAGAAAGAGAAGGTATCTAAAATATCAATGGCTCCTATTTCTATATTATCTGTAATTTTTTGATCATTAATTAATCCAATTAATTTAGCGGGGTTTAAACTGTCTTTACGACCAATATTTATAAAGAAACGGGTCATGTTTTCATCCACAGATCGTCCACCTCTAGAATTATCTCTACTAGATAAATCATTTAAATCCTTAGCATTCTCATAATAAGATAAAAATGAATTAAATTCTAATGAGACAAATTTTTGTATTAATTCTTCCCTTGTTAAGCCTTCTAACTTTTCATAAATACTTGGTAGAAATTCTACAATTTCACTTTCTTTCACCTCAATAGCATTAACTTTATCAATTAAATGCATTAATTGGTTTTGGCAAATTTCTTTACCGCTTGGAACTTTACCAAGAATAAATTTTTGTTTGATAATACGTTCTATAGCGCCAATTCTTCCTTTCTCTTTGTTACTAACTAATGCAATAGAAATTCCTGTTTTTCCAGCCCTACCAGTTCTTCCACTTCTGTGTGTGTAATTTTCTATTTGATCTGGTAGTTTATGATTGATTACATGGGTAAGACTATTAACATCTAAGCCACGAGCAGCAACATCTGTAGCTACTAATATTTGTACGGTTTTCTTTCTAAATTTACCCATTACAGAATCACGTTGCCCTTGAGATAACTCTCCGTGCAATGCATCAGCATTGTATCCGTCTTTGATTAAATGATCTGCTATTTCTTGTGTTTCTCTTCTAGTTCTACAAAAAATAATAGCATAAATATCTGGATTTAAATCAGCAATCCTTTTTAATGCTTGATAACGTGTTCTTTCAGTAACTAAATAATACTCATGGCTAACTTTATCTGTACCACTATTCTTTTGACCCGAGGTAACCTCAACAGGCTTAGTCATATAGTTTCTTGCAATAGCTTCAACCTCTTTTGGAAATGTTGCAGAAAATAATAGAGTTTGCTTAGTTTCCGGAGTAGCTTCTAAAACTTTATCTAATTCATCTTTAAAACCCATATTAAGCATTTCATCTGCTTCATCTAAAACCAACCACTCAACATTACCAAGCTTTAAAGCCCTTCTGTTAATTAAGTCTACTGTTCTTCCCGGGGTACCAACAACAATTTGAGCACCTCTTTTAAGACCTCTTATTTGTTCTTCTATATTAGCACCACCGTAAACAGTAACTACTTTTATATTAGGAATATGTTTTGCAAATTCTTTTATATTGTTTCCTATTTGAACAGCTAGCTCACGGGTAGGAGATAAAATAATTGCTTGGGTATTTTTACTGTTTTCATCTGCTAATTGTAAAATTGGCAAACTAAAAGCAGCAGTTTTTCCAGTTCCTGTTTGTGCAAATGCTTTTAAATCGTCTGTTGAAGATATAATTTGAGGAATTGCTTTCTCTTGAATAACAGTAGGTTTTTCATATCCTAAATCTGTTAATGCTCTGTTGATAGGTTCTTTTAAACCTAATTCTAAAAATGTTGACATACTGTGTTTTTATAGATCCACAGACGCCCACCTGTAAATCCTAATTTATATTACGACTTGATTTTTAAGAAAACACTAGGTTTCAATTAAAAATCGTGCAAATGTACTATAAATAAAATAGAAAAAATATCAGTTGAAATTTAGTTTTTTGCTAAATCGTCTATTTGTTTAAAAATTTTTCTCGAAGATAGAGAAGCATAGGAATTAACAACAACTCCCTTTTTATTTATTAAAATAGTTCTAGGTATTTGACTAGTTAAAAAAGTATTTGCTTTACTTGATGGTTCTAAATAATATTGAGATTTTATATCTAACTTATAAATTCTGTCTTTGTAGTCTCCCTTAATTTTCACCCCTATGAATTTTACATTTGGATATTTCTCTGAAAAATATTGAATTCTCTTGGCTATATAATCTTTGCCTATATACTTGGGATTCCAAAAGTACAAGACACTTTTTTCGTTTTTGGTAAGTTTATTTACGGATCTTTGAGTTTTGTTATAATCTGTTATGATAAAGTCTTCTAATAATGAATCTTCTTTAATTTTTTGGACGTCTATTGTCAGGTTAGCTACTAAATTTTTATCAGTTGGATTCGTGTTGAATTTAAGGAAGGTATCAACTGTTTTTTTGTGAATAATATTTGAGGAGTTCCAATAAAAATGTCTAATAAAAGTTTTCCTCAGCATAGAGTTTTTTAGATTCACGTCATTTAATTCTGTTGATATTGTATTTAAAAGTTTAACTGTAAATTCATTAGAATTGATATCGTACCCAAGTGAATTTACTATGTTGTACATGTGGTTTTGAACGTATTCTCTATAGGCATAGAAATACATCAAGGAATCATTATCAAGTGAAATGTGTTCTCTGTGTTTGTAAAAGTAATTGCTGATATCTAAATTTTCACTATTTTTTGCTTCACCTGAGCGTACTAAAGGATAATTTTCAATTTTGCTGTACAAAGGATAGGTTAATGCAATCTTAAAAATATTCTTAAACTTATCTGATTCTTCAGGATGCTTGCTAACATAGTCGTCATATCTATCTAATTTGACTTTTTCAGCTTGTATGATTTTTGAATTAAATTCAGATGGAGAAAGATCATAATATTTGTAAAAAACTTTTCTATCCTTCTCGGATTCTAAAAAACTATCAATTAATAAGTTATTTCTTTCGGCTCCAACGCCACTAAACACAAGTGTTTCATCAAACTTCCATGTATTTAATCTAATTAAGAGACTGTCTTTAGGATTAAGATAAATATACTGTTCTTCATCTCCGTGTTTAAAATTATAAAGACCTTCATGTAAAGAAAGTATCTCACCGAGGAAAGAATTATTATTATCTAAAAAGAATGTATCTAGAAGAATTTCATTTTTGTAAAGAACAACATAATCACTTTTAGGATTTATTATTTTTCCACCAAAGTAAGTGCTTTTACAAGGTGATTTTGTATCACAACCTATTGCAAACATTGATAAAAACCCTATAATCAGAATTTTTAATTTAAAGTTATTTATTAACCTCCCCATTACATACAAAAATACACATCTATTTAAGGCAAGCTTGTTAATTGCTTGTTAAAAGAGAAGGATTAAAATATTTTATGGTAAAAGAAAAATAATAGTTTATACTAGATGTTTATAAAAATCTTTTTAATTTAAGAGTTAATCATTTATAATTTTAATTCAAATCCTAAATCTATTTAGTATTTTTGCAGAAATTTAAAAAAATATAAATGTTATCAGTTTCAAATTTATCTGTTCAGTTTGGGAAACGAGTTTTGTTTGATGAAGTAAATACAAAATTTCTCCATGGAAATTGCTATGGTATTATAGGTGCTAATGGAGCTGGTAAATCTACTTTTTTAAAAATTATTTCTGGCAAAATGGATCCAACCTCTGGTCATATATCCCTCGAAACAGGAAAAAGAATGTCAGTTTTAACTCAAGACCACTATGCCTTTGATGACTTTCCTGTTTTAGAAACAGTCGTGATGGGAAATAAAGATTTATTTGCTATTAAGTCTGAAATTGATTCACTTTACGCTGATTACACAGATGAAAATGCTGATAAGATAGGAGAGTTACAAGTTAAGTTTGAGGAAATGAATGGTTGGAATGCAGATTCTGATGCTGCAGCTATGCTCTCAAATTTAGGAATAAAGGAAGAACATCATTATACTCTAATGAGTGAACTCGACGGAAAACAAAAGGTTCGTGTGTTAATAGCTCAAGCACTTTTTGGTAATCCAGATGTTTTAATCATGGATGAGCCTACCAATGATTTAGACTTTGAAACTATCGCTTGGTTAGAAAACTTTTTGGCAAATTTTGATAATACAGTAATTGTGGTTTCACATGATAGACACTTTTTAGATGCTGTTTGTACTCATATCTCTGATATAGATTTTGGAAAAATTAATCATTTTTCTGGAAATTATACATTTTGGTATGAATCCTCTCAACTTGCCGCAAAACAAAGGGCACAGCAAAATAAAAAAGCAGAAGATAAAAAGAAAGAACTTGAAGATTTTATTAGACGCTTTTCAGCAAATGTTGCAAAATCTAAACAAGCAACAAGTAGAAAGAAGATGATAGAGAAGTTGAATGTTGACGAAATAAAGCCGTCTAGTAGACGCTATCCAGCTATTATATTTAAAAGTGAACGTGAAGCAGGAGATCAAATTTTAAACATTGAACGGCTTTCAAAATCTTCACCAGATGGAATTTTATTTAATAACATAAATATTAATCTTAATAAAGGTGATAAAATTGCCGTCATTTCAAAAAATTCAAAAGCAATAAGTGCTTTTTATGAAATTATCGCAGGTAGTGTAAAGCCAGATGGTGGAAAATTTAACTGGGGTGTTACAACAACTCAATCTTATTTACCTTTAGATAATTCATCCTTTTTTCAAGATGGTAATCTTAATTTAGTAGATTGGCTTCGCCAATATGCGCAAACAGAAGAAGAAAGAGAGGAAGTTTTTTTAAGAGGCTTTCTTGGTAAAATGATTTTTTCAGGAGAAGAAGCCTTAAAGAAAAGTAATGTTTTATCAGGTGGTGAAAAAGTGAGATGTATGCTCTCTAGAATGATGATGAAAAGAGCTAATGTTTTAATTCTAGACGAACCAACAAATCATTTAGATTTAGAGTCTATACAAGCTTTAAATAACTCATTAATACATTTTCCTGGAACCGTATTGTTTTCAACACATGATCACGAATTTGCACAAACTGTAGCAGATAGAATTATAGAGATAACTCCAAACGGTATAATAGATAGGGAGACAACATTTGACGAATATTTATCAGATACTAAAGTAAAAACTCTCAGAGAGAAAATGTATTAATAATTAATTTGCTTTTTTTTGTAAAGGACTAATTATTTTAACATCACTAAATGATATAGCCCCTCGAATTACCCCATCAATTGAGTTTTTTAAGGCTTCAACTAGCTGCATTTTTAATTGAGACTTGTGATAGATTAAACTTATTTCTCTTGCTGGTTGAGGAGATGTAAAATCTCTAAGTAGCTTTTTGTCAATTTCACTTAAATCTAAGGTATGTAAATATGGTAATAATGTCATTCCTAAGCCTTCCTTTGAAAGTTTTATCAGTGTATCAAAACTTCCACTTTCTAGTTTAAATCCTCTATTATTATCAGTGTTATAAGTTCTACATAAGTTGATTACACTATCCTTAAAACAATGCCCGTCCTCTAGAAGCAATATATCTTCCATTTCTAATTCACTTGATTCAATTTCTTTCTTATGAAATAATCGATGTTCTTTTGGAATTAATCCAACAAAAGGCTCATAATATAGTGGCATTTCCTTGATCATTTCATTTTCAAGAGGTGTCGCAGCTAATCCAGCGTCTAAATGATTGTCAGATAGTTTTTTTATAATTTCTTCTGTAGTAATTTCTTCTATAATCAATTTTACTTTTGGATATTTTTTAGTAAAATTGTTTAAAAACATGGGAAGTAGAGTCGGCATAACTGTTGGAATAATTCCTAGTTTAAATTCTCCACCTACAAAACCTTTATGTTGATGTACTATATCTACAATTCTATTACTTTCATTAACGATAACTTTAGCTTGTTCAACTATTTTTAACCCTACATCAGTTAACTCAATAGGTTTTTTGGAACGATTAAAAATTAAAACACCCAAATGATCTTCTAATTTTTGAATTTGCATGCTAAGTGTTGGTTGAGTGACAAAACTATGTTCAGCGGCAATTGTGAAATTTTTATATTCAGCTACTGAAAGAACATACTTTAATTGGGTTATAGTCATGTATAATACATTTATTATAAACTTAATAAAAACTATCAATAAAAACTATAATTAAATTTAAAATATTTTAAGGAAGGTTTATTTAAATATTCCAAAATTTGCGCTGCTTATGTAATTCTTCCTCTTGCTTAGCATAATCATTTGTAGAAATAACCTTTAAAAAAGAAGGATGTTGTTCAATAGCATATTCAATTTTAGTAACAATATCGCAAATTTCATCATTTTCATAATCAATTTCAAGCGGTTCTTTTATTACCATAGATTGAAGTACATTTCTTTTTTTTATCATTAAGCCTTTTTTATCAAAAGAACGTCTAAATCCATCAATAACTATCGGAACCACTGTGGGTTTGTAGGTTTTAATAATATGTGCAGTTCCTCTTCTAATAGGTTTAAAAGGCGTAGTTGTTCCCTGAGGAAATGTAATCACCCATCCGTCATCTAAAGCCATACTTATATTTGAAATATCCGACATTTTAACCTGTCTATTTACATTTTCACCAGCACTCCTCCAGGTTCTATCAATAGATACTGAACCAGTGTAAGCAAATATTTTTGGTAATATGCCTGAACGCATAGTTTCCCCTGCTGCGATATAATATAAGTTTAGTTTTGGGTTCCATATATACCCAATATTTTTAATATTATCATCTCTACCCTTTAAAGAGGCATTAAAAACGTGAAACATCGCTGCAACATCTGCAAAATAAGTTTGATGATTAGAAATAAAAAGAACATTATTTTCTGGAATATTTCTTAAGACTTCAGAGCCTTCAATCTGTAAATTATTAAAACTTCTGTAACGACTGTGTGAAATAACACCAAGAATTCTAATCAGCATTTTTTTAATCCATAAAATATGACCAAAAGGATTCTTTTTAAATAAAGGCATTCGTTTTAGTTGTTTTTAATAATTACTCGCTAAAGTACGAAAGAATTTATGGTTTGATATTTTTTAATAGCTCTTTAATTTCACTTAATATCATTGCTGTAGCTCCCCATATAACAGAACCATCAAAATTAAAACAAGGTACAGAAGTTTCTTTCATATAAGAGTTAGTTATTGATATACTTGCTAACATAGTATCATCCAATAGATCAGGAAACGGAATCTCTATAATTTTAGCAACTTCAGAATTTAATTTAAATGCTGGATTATCATTTACTATACCAATAAAAGGTGTGACTGAAAAATTACTTGGAGGAATATAAACTTCTGTAATCTCTCGTACAATATCAATTTTTTCTTGAAAAACACCTACCTCTTCGAAAGTTTCTCTGAGTGCAGTTTCTTTAAGATTAAGATCTGATTTTTCAAATTTTCCTCCAGGAAAACTTATTTGACCAGAATGTGAACCAATATAGTTAGCTCTTTTTGTCAATAATAAGGAAACCTCTTTATTTTGATTTGGGTAAAATAACGCCAAAACAGCAGCAATTTTTGGATTATTAGCCTCTATTTTCTTGGCGTTGTATTCCAAACGCATTTTTGGAGCTAATTTAAATTGAGCTTTAATACCCGGCAATTGGGTATTTTTTAAAACCTCTATATTTTTTAAAAAAACCTCAAAATTCATAGATTATTTTTCTTTTTTGAAAAGAAAACCTAGACCAATTCTACTTAAAAATTTCTTCTCAAAATTCCAAAAAAACTTAAATTGACCAAATAAGAACCCAACTATAGGAAGTGTTAATTGGTATATAGGAAAAATAATTATTATCCTTATGGGCCAGTATATGCAACCACTTATAGATGTTTTATAAATTCCTAATAGAGACATTACAGGTTCTGCAACCCAAGCTGCAAATGAACCATTTATAGCAAAAACAATAAAAATTAGAACTATTTGAATATTCGAAGTAATACCCCAACGTGCTTTTAATTTCTCCATTTAAATATTATAAGTAGCAAAAATAAAGGATTACTTAATGATAAAAAAGGGAAAACTAGATAAGATTAAAAAGAATATATATTAGGATTTTAATTATCTTTCAAGAATAAAATAATTATAAAATAGTTAAATGAAAAATCTTGCATTACATTGGAAAATATTAATTGGTATGGCATTAGGAGTACTATTTGCTTTGGTAATGACTAATTTTGATTTCGGAAAAGAATTTATAAAAGATTGGATAAAACCATTTGGTACCATATTCATTAACTCTTTAAAATTAATTGCTATTCCACTAATTTTAGCAGCTTTAATTAAGGGAGTATCTGATTTAAAAGATATTTCTAAATTGTCAAGAATGGGTGGAAGAACCATCGTTATTTATATTATAACTACTGTTATTGCAGTGTCTATTGGTCTGGTCTTAGTAAATATCGTAAAACCTGGAAATTCTATTTCAGATAAAACAAGAACAGAATTAGTCGATGGTTACAGTAATAATACTACTAAATATAAAGCAGAAGCTTCAAAACAAAAAGAAAGTGGTCCTTTACAAGCGCTTATTGATTTAGTACCTCAAAATATTTTTAATGCAGCTACTAGTAACAGAAATATGTTACAAGTAATATTCTTTGCTGTTTTCTTTGGAATCGGATTAATTTTAATCCCAGAAGAGAAGGGCAAGACGGTAAAAACTTTTTTTGATGGTCTAAATGAAGTTATTTTAAAGATGGTAGATTTAATTATGTTAGCCGCTCCGTATGGAGTTTTTGCTTTATTGGCATCTTTAATTGCAGAATCACCGAGTGTAGATTTATTTAAAGCGCTTGCTTGGTATGCTTTAACTGTTTTGTTAGGCCTAGCCTTAATGATTCTTATATATAATCTTCTTGTTTTTATTTTTACAAAAAAAAGACCAAGCTTTTTTATGAAAGCTATTTCACCCGCTCAATTATTGGCATTTTCTACCAGCTCTAGTGCAGCAACACTTCCCGTAACTATGGAAAGAGTTACTGAACATATTGGTGTAGAAGAAGAAGTTGCTAGTTTTGTTTTACCAATAGGTGCTACCATAAATATGGATGGAACAAGTTTGTATCAAGCAGTTGCAGCAGTTTTTATAGCACAGGCATTTGGAATGGATTTATCTTTTGGTACACAATTAGGAATTATAGCCACAGCAACATTAGCCTCCATTGGTTCTGCTGCTGTTCCAGGTGCCGGTATGGTCATGTTAGTAGGAGTTTTAGGATATGCAGGTATTCCTGAAGCAGGTTTGGCTCTTATTTTTGCAGTAGACAGACCTTTGGACATGTGTAGAACAGTAGTAAATGTTACTGGTGACGCAGCAGTATCAATGTTAGTTGCTACATCTGTAGGTAAATTAGGAACTCCTAAACAAAAAAACTGGGATGATAATTATGAAGCCTAAAAAAAACCACTACTAAAGTTAGTTAATTCTTAAATTTTATTTAAATTTTTTCGAATATCATAAAAAGCTATTTTTTAACAAATAAATAAACCAATTTGTTTGGTTATTTTGAAATAAAATTGCAAAATTTGTTTAATAATTAGATACATGAATTTTAATCAAAACCATCATCATCATTTTTACCATTCGACTCAGGCGAAGTAAAAGTGTATTGATTAAATTCAACATATCAACAACCCGTTTGAGACAATCAAACGGGTTTTTTGATTTTACTAAACTTTTAAGATTTATCAAACTATAAAAAAATAACCGAACTATCGGACTATTATTATGACTACATTAAGAATTGCAATTCAAAAATCTGGGAGATTAAATGAAGACTCTCTCAAAATTATTAAAGACTGTGGAATTTCTATAGATAATGGAAAAGATCAGTTAAAGGCCACGGCTAGAAACTTTCCTCTAGAGGTTTTTTATTTGAGAAATGGCGATATTCCTCAATATCTTAAAGATGGAGTGGTAGATATCGCTATCATTGGTGAAAATGTATTGATAGAAAAAGGAGAAGAGATCTTATTCACGCAACGTCTAGGATTTTCAAAGTGTAAAGTTTCTTTAGCAATTTCAAAAAATGAAACCTATACAGGTTTTGATTATTTTACTAACAAAAAAATAGCTACTTCATATCCAAATACTGTAAAAAAATATGTAATAGATAAAGGAATTAATACAGAAATTCACATCATTAATGGTTCTGTAGAAATTGCACCAAATATTGGATTAGCTGATGGTATTTGTGATATTGTATCTAGTGGTAGCACCTTATTTAAAAATAATTTAAAAGAAGTTGCTGTTTTGCTAGAATCTGAAGCAGTTTTGGCAGTTTCCCCTAATATATCTAGTAAAAAAAAATATATTTTAAATAAATTTCAATCTAGAATTGAATCTGTTTTAAAAGGGAGAAATTCAAAATATGTTTTAATGAATGCACCAAACAATAAGTTGCAAGATATTTTAAAAGTTTTACCAGGAATGAGAAGTCCAACAGTTTTGCCTTTGGCAGAAGATGGTTGGAGTTCTGTTCATTCAGTAATAAGTAAATATCAGTTTTGGGAAATTATTGATGAATTAAAAGAAAAAGGAGCAGAAGGTATCTTAGTTTGTCCAATTGAAAAAATGGTGTTGTAATGAAAAATATAATATACCCTAGGGTAGATCAATGGTCTGAAATTTTAAAAAGACCCACACAAACAGTTAAAGAAATCGAAAGAACAGTGAATGAAGTTTTTGAGGATGTTCAGACTAATGGTGACAGTGCTATTATGAAATATACTGAACTATTTGATAAGGTATCGTTGTTGTCATTTCAAGTTACTCAGGAAGAAATTAAGATGGCAGTTCAGTTTATCTCTAATGAATTGAAAGAAGCTATTCAATTGGCAGCTGGAAATATTCAAAAATTTCATAGCGCCCAAAAAACTGAGAAAGTTTATAAAGAAACCATGCAAGGTGTTGTTTGTTGGCAAGAAAAAAGACCTATACAAAAAATTGGACTATATATTCCTGGCGGAACTGCACCACTTTTTTCAACAGTTTTGATGTTGGGTATTCCTGCAAGAATTGCAGGATGCAAAGAGATCATATTGTGTTCTCCTCCAAATAAAGAAGGTAAAATTGCCAATGAAATTTTATATGCTGCTAGTCTTTGTGGTATAACTAAAATTTATAAAATAGGAGGAATTCAAGCGATTTCGGGATTAACTTTTGGAACAGAAACTATTCCAAAAGTTTATAAAATATTTGGTCCTGGAAACCAGTTTGTAACCGTGGCTAAACAAATTGCCACTAAATTTGGTGTAGCCATAGACATGCCTGCTGGACCAAGTGAATTATTAGTAATGGCAGATGATTCTGCCAATCCATCTTTTGTGGCTTCTGATTTGTTAAGTCAAGCAGAGCATGGAGCAGATAGCCAGGTACTATTAGTGAGTACTTCAAAGAAAACCATTGAAAATGTTTCCATAGAGCTTAAAAAACAACTTGAAGAGTTACCAAGAAAAGAAATTGCAATAAAAGCCATAGAAAATTCAATATCTATTTTGGTGCAAAATTCTGAAGAGGCGTTAGATTTAATTAACAAATACGCCCCAGAACACTTTATTGTATGCACAAAAAACGATAACTTTTTTGTTGATGGAATCATCAATGCTGGGTCAGTTTTTATAGGTAATTACACCCCTGAAAGTGCTGGAGATTATGCTTCTGGAACCAATCATACTTTACCAACAAACGGATATTCAAAAGCCTATTCAGGAGTTAATTTAGATAGTTTTACCAAAAGTATTACGTTTCAAGAAATATCTAAAATAGGAATTCAAAATATTGGACCCTCTATTGAACTCATGGCAGAAGCTGAAGGTTTGCAAGCTCATAAAAATGCAGTAACTCTTAGATTAAAAGAACTGAAATCATGCTAATAAAAAATTTAATTAGAGAAAATATAAAATCATTGGAAGCTTATTCTTCTGCAAGAAATGAGTTTAAAGAGATGTCTTCAGAGCTTATTTTTATTGATGCCAATGAAAATCCATTTGAAACAGGTTTAAATAGATATCCAGATCCGCAACAGAATTTACTTAAAGATGCATTGTCTAGTATTAAAGGGATTTCTAAAGAAGAAATACTTTTAGGAAATGGAAGTGATGAAGTGTTGGATTTAATTTTTAGAGTTTTCTGCGAACCCAAAGAAGACAGTGTAATTGTTTTACCACCTACTTACGGGATGTATGAGGTTTTAGCGAATACCAATGCTATTGACTTGATTAAAATTCCTTTATTAGAAAATTTTCAACCTAATGTTAAGGAGATAATAAAAGTTCAAGACCCTAAAAGTAAAGTATTGTTTCTATGTTCACCGAACAACCCAACGGCCAATAGCTTTGATGCTAATTCTATAGAAACTCTCATTAAAGAATTTAATGGAATTGTAGTTATTGATGAGGCCTATATTGACTTTTCTACTCAAGAGAGCTGGTTAGGTAGGTTACATGAATTTTCAAATTTAATAGTTATACAAACCTTATCAAAAGCCTATGGGTTAGCTGCTATTCGCCTTGGTATATGTTATGCTTCAGAAGAAATTATTTCAATTTTAAACAAGGTTAAGCCTCCATATAATATCAATCAACTAACTCAAGATGTTGCTTTACGAGCACTCTTAAAAAAAGAGAAAGTAAAAAATGAAATAGTAACTCTTATAGCTGAAAGAAATCAATTGATGAAAGACTTGGAAAAAGTTGAGATCGTTGAAAAAGTACATCCATCAGATGCCAATTTTTTATTAGTAAAAGTTGATAATGCCAACAAACGTTATGATCAACTTGTAAAGAAAGGAATTGTTGTACGTAATAGAACTCATCAGACATTATGTGAAAATTGTTTGCGTTTTACAGTGGGTACAGCAGATGAAAACAAAAAATTAATAAATACCTTAAAATTAGTATAGATGAAAAAAGTACTTTTTATAGATAGAGATGGAACTTTAGCTTTAGAACCTCCTGTAGATTATCAGCTCGATAGTTTTGAAAAGCTAGCCTTTTACCCTAAAGTATTTCAATATCTTGGTAAAATAGCCAAAGAACTGAATTTTGAGTTGGTTATGGTTACCAATCAAGATGGATTGGGAACTAAAAGTTTTCCAGAAACTACTTTTTGGCCAGTGCATAATTTTTTGGTAAATACCTTTGATAAAGAAGGTATTGTTTTTTCAGAGCAAATTATTGATAGAACATTTGCAAAAGACAATGCTTTAACTCGAAAACCCAAAACTGGTTTATTAACCCACTATTTTTCTGAATCCTATGATTTAGAAAATTCTTTTGTAATTGGTGATCGTATGACAGATATAGAATTGGCTAAAAACTTAGGTGCAAAAGGTATTTTCATTAATAATGATAATACAGAGGGAACCAATGAATTAACGGTAACCAAAGATGAATTAGAAAACTATATTGCTTTAGAAACACAAGATTGGTCTGCAATTTATGAGTTTTTAAAAGCTCAAGATAGAACAGGAAGTATTTCAAGAAACACCAACGAAACTAAAATTCAAATCGATTTAAATTTAGACGGAACTGGTAAAAGTGATATTTCAACAGGAATTTCATTTTTTGATCACATGTTAGATCAAATTGCTCGTCATGCTCAATTAGACTTAAATATTTTAGTAAAAGGAGATTTAGAAGTTGATGAACACCATACTATTGAAGACACTGCCATCGCTTTGGGTGAATTATTTGATGAAACATTAGGTAATAAACTAGGAATAGAACGTTATGGTTTTTGTTTACCAATGGACGATTGTTTAGCGCAAGCAGCGATTGACTTTGGTGGTAGAAACTGGTTAGTTTGGGAAGCCGATTTTAAACGGGAAATGGTTGGGAAAATGCCAACAGAAATGTTTATGCATTTCTTTAAATCTTTTACAGATGGTGCTAAATGTAATTTAAACATCAAAGCAGAAGGAACCAACGAACATCACAAAATAGAAGCCATTTTTAAAGCATTCGCAAAAACGATTAAAATGGCTGTAAAACGCGATATTGAAAAAATGATTTTACCATCTACAAAAGGTTTGTTGTAATGAAATTAGTGATTTTAGATTATGGAGTTGGAAATATTAAAAGTATTCAGTTTGCTTTTAATAGGTTAGGAGTATCCGCAGTTTTATCTAATGATGTTGAAGAAATAAAAACAGCTGATAAAATTATATTTCCTGGGGTAGGTGAGGCTAGCTCTGCAATGAATAAACTCAGAAGTGTTGGTTTAGTGGAGGTTATCAAGCAACTTAAACAACCTGTTTTAGGCATTTGTTTAGGCATGCAATTAATGTGTGCTAAAACAGAAGAAGGAAACACCAATGGATTGGGGATATTTGATGTTACTGTAAAAAGATTTTCTAACAAAGTAAAAGTTCCACAAATGGGATGGAATACCATTACTAACCTAGAATCTAAGCTGTTTGATGGGATATCCGATAAAGAGTATATGTATTTGGTACATAGTTATTATGTTGAAGAAAATGAAAGAAGTATTGCAATCACAGATTATGAGTTTTTCTATGCCTCAGCGATCCAAAAAGATAATTTTTATGGAGTTCAATTTCACCCTGAAAAAAGTGGAAAATCAGGGGAGAGAATATTACAAAACTTTTTAAACTTATAAGATGAGAATTATACCAGCGATAGATATAATTGAAGGAAAGTGCGTAAGACTCACTAAAGGAGTTTATAGCACAAAAAAAATATACAATGAAAATCCTATAGAGGTAGCTTTAGCATTTGAAGATGCAGGAATCGAGTATTTACATGTTGTAGATTTAGATGGAGCGAAAGCAAGCCATATTGTTAATTATAAGATATTAGAGCAAATAGCCTCAAAAACAAATTTAAAAATAGATTTTGGAGGTGGATTAAAGTCTGATGAAGATTTACATATTGCTTTTAATTCTGGGGTAAATCAAATTACAGGAGGTAGTATTGCTGTGAAAAACCCAAAAACCTTTGAAAGTTGGATTGCAAAATTCGGAGCAGATAAAATCATTTTAGGAGCTGATTGCAACAATGAAAAAATTGCAGTAAGTGGTTGGCAAGAAGAAAGTGATTTAGAAGTAATTCCATTTATAAAAGGCTATCAATCTAAAGGAATTAGCTATGTGATTTGTACAGATATTTCAAAAGACGGAATGTTAGAAGGACCTTCATTTGAATTATACCAAAGAATATTAGAAAATACACCTAAGATTAAATTAATTGCTTCTGGTGGAATTTCAACATTTGACGAAATTCCAAAACTAGCGGATATGAATTGCGAGGGAGTTATTATTGGTAAAGCAATTTATGAAAATAGAATTACTTTAAAAGAATTAGAAACCTATATATTAACTAGTTAAGATGCTCACAAAGAGAATTATACCCTGCTTAGATATTAAAAACGGCAGAACTGTAAAAGGTGTTAATTTTGTCAATTTAATTGATGCAGGAGACCCTGTGGCACTAGCAAAACAATATGCTGAAATTGGAGCAGACGAACTGGTATTTTTAGACATATCTGCCACTTTAGAAGAAAGAAAAACCATGTTAGAAATGGTCTTAAAAGTTGCAGCACAAGTAAATATCCCATTTACAGTTGGTGGTGGTATTTCTACTGTAGAAGATGTAGATGCTTTACTCCACTGCGGAGCAGACAAAGTTTCTATTAATTCTTCGGCAATTAAAAGACCTGAATTGGTTAACGAATTGTCTCAGAAATTTGGAAGTCAATGCGTGGTGGTTGCTATTGATGCAAAACAAGTAAATGGAAAATGGTGTGTACATTTAGCTGGAGGTACTATTCCTACCCATTTAGAATTGTTTGATTGGGCAAAAGAAGTAGAACGCCGAGGTGCAGGAGAAATTTTATTTACTTCTATGGATCATGACGGAACCAAAGTAGGCTTTGCTAATGAAGCATTGGCAAAGTTAACAGCATTGGTAAATATTCCAATTATTGCTTCAGGTGGCGCTGGTACAGTTAAACATTTTGTAGACACATTTATTAAAGGAAAATCAGATGCAGCATTAGCAGCCAGTGTCTTTCATTTTGGAGAAATAAAAATTACAGATTTAAAAAAAGAGTTAAGAAATAATAATATAGAAGTTAGATTATGATTATAGATTTCAATAAAAATCCAGAGGGTTTAGTACCAGCAATTATACAAGATGCAAAAACAAAAAATGTTTTGATGTTGGGTTACATGAATCAAGATGCACTAGATAAAACACAACAAACACAAAAAGTATCCTTCTTTAGCAGAACAAAAAATAGACTGTGGACAAAAGGCGAGGAGAGTGGGAATTTTTTAAACTTGGTAGATCTTAAGTTAGATTGTGATAACGACACCTTGTTAATTCAAGTAAATCCAGTTGGACCAACATGTCACAAAGGTTCTGACACTTGCTGGAACGAAGGAAATGATAATTCTTATGGTTTTATTACTAAATTGGAAGAGACTATCTCAAATAGAATTGAAGACGCTGACGCATCAAAATCTTATGTTGGTTCACTATTTAAGAAGGGTATTAATAAGATTGCTCAAAAGGTAGGTGAAGAGGCTGTAGAGTTAGTTATAGAATCAAAAGATACCAACGATGATTTATTTTTAAATGAAAGTGCAGATTTATTGTTTCATTATTTGCTATTGCTACAAGCTAAAGGGTTTAAACTTAATGATGTTATAGCAGTATTAAAAGAAAGGGAAAAGTAAAAACTATATGAGCTCATGTCTCCCACCAGATTAAAAAAAACTTTTTGAGTTCTCCATTTTTTGATTTCATCCAACACATAGGAGAAAACTTACGATTTAAATACTCTTTGCTTTCTATAACGAAATCATCATAATTCAACCAGTCTATATTTGTATGAGGTATCATCAACCAATCTTTTTTACTAGGAATGTAAAACTTAACATTTTTAAATTGCGACAATTCTTCTTGATGGATATAAAAACCAACAATACAATCTTTATTTATACTTGATTCAATGGCTGTATTCATTCTAAAAGGAACAAACAATTGTGCTTTAAAATAGACTTGTTGCTCTATGTCTTTTGCATTTAAATCAATGCTTTGTAGATACTCTAAGCATTCTTTAGAGTAGAGTAGTGGCAACTGCTTTTGTTGAAGCTTATCTAACTTCTCAACCAAACTATCTTTTCTATTAGGGCCAATCCAATGCTGTAAAGGATCTTTTCCTTGAGACTCATCAAATAGATAAAACTTGTAGATAATTTCTAAATGAATGGGTTTCTCGTCTTTTAAGAGGATACAATCTAATTCGCCTAAGGTGATTTTATTTTTTGATATTTGAATATTTTCTGCAATCGTTTTTATAGAATTATCCTTAGATAATTGATAAGAAACAAAACGCTCTACATATTTCCCTAAACGTTGATTACTATCTATTGCTATATCAAATGAAAGTGATTTTTGTTCAATTTTAAATTGAGTTAGCATATAAACACTCTTCTCTTTCCATAAAACAGGAGTTTTTATAAAACCTTCAAATCTTAATTGTGTAACCTTCATTCAACTTCAAAAATACAAATCATTAGTAAATCATTTTTTGTAATTTTAACTTCTTTAAAAATTTTATTTATGCCATTCGAGAAATCTAGCTTGTCTTATCTTAAAAAATTAAAAAAAAACAACAACAGAGATTGGTTTGCAGAAAACAAACCAACCTTTATTGAAGCTCAAAATAATGCCAAAGAATTATATGCTGAGATTAGAAATAATTTAGAAGAATATGATGATATAGAAAAATTTAAATTGTTTAGAATCTATAGAGATGTTCGTTTTTCAAAAGACAAAACCCCATACAAGCCTCATTTTGCTGGTTCATTTTCTAGGCTAGGTAAACATCTACGGGGTGGTTATTATTTAAGAATTAGACCGGGTGAGAGTTTCTTAGCTGGTGGTTTTTGGGAACCTAACAAAGAAGATTTATTTCGAATTAGAAAAGAAATAGAAGTTGATGCTACAGAATTTCGAGAAATTTTAGAAGATAAAAACTTTCAACACTATTTTGGAAATACATTTAAAGGCGATGAATTAAAAACCGCACCACGTGGTTTTGATAAAGAGCACCCAGATGTAGATTTGTTACGTAAAAAAGGCTTCATAGCTGTTCGTAATTTCACAGATGAAGAAGTACTTTCTTCTAACTTTATTTCTGAAGTAGATAAGTCTTATAAAGCTTTGAGACCATTCTTTAATTTATTTAGCGATATACTTACTACAAATTTAAATGGTGAGTCTATAATCTAATTATTTATTGCTTATAATTTGGATCATGATTATCAGTAACTTCCTTCGCAATGTCATGAAGATCTGTATTAAAACCGGTTTCATAGGTATTGGTATCAAGATCTATATTGTAAATACTTTGTAACCAGACAAGAGTGCCAGCTTCAATGCCTATTTGTCCTTGATGCCCTTTTTGGTCTGTAAATAAAGACGTTGGTTTTGGTCCAAATACTGTAATGGTATCTAATAATAAATTCTCCTCATACATTTGAGTTAATTTGATGGTTGCCCATCCCGTAGGGATTGAAAAAATAGAGGTTGAAGGAAATTCAGTACGCAATTGGTTGATCATTGTTTGATTG
>OJFP01000314.1_pt1 | contig 37185 bp, 40 predicted proteins | sample 1594141 | NCBI WGS metagenome assembly OJFP01 (sample SAMN05416843, study PRJEB24817) | seawater metagenome | isolation source: Sea water | place: Canada:Atlantic | collected 2013-07 | reverse complement strand
GTTTCCTGTCATTTATCATGTTTATTGCAACGATTGCAACCATGGTTCAACTGGTTGAAATCGTCGTAGAGAAATTCTCACCATCTTTATATAACTCTTTAGGAATTTTCTTACCCTTAATAGCTGTAAACTGTGCTATTTTAGGTGGTTCTTTATTTATGCAATCTCGTGAGATTCCAAGTTTAGCACTGGCGTTAACATATGGAGTAGGATCAGGTATTGGATGGTTTTTAGCCATTTTAGCCATTGCAGCAATTCGTGAAAAGATTCGTTATTCTAGTGTGCCACCAGCCTTAAGAGGTTTGGGAATTACATTTATTATTACTGGTCTTATGGCTATTGGATTTATGAGTTTTGGAGGAATGTTAACCGGAGGGGATGAAGAAAAAAAGAAAAAAACGATCCAGGTTGTTGCATCTAGCAAACTAGAAAAAGATACTCAGGTAAAAAAGATTGATATCACTAAAAAAAGTGATAGTGAAGAAGTAGCAGAAAATATTAAAGAAATAGAAAAGTAGTATGAATATATTAGCAGCAAGCACCACAGGAACTATTTTTGCAACCGTAGCAGCATTTTTACTGATTACGTTGTTGTTGGTCGCATTATTATTGTTTGTAAAACAAAAACTATCTCCATCAGGTCCAGTAACTATTACCATTAATGGAGAGAAGAAAATTGAAGTAGCTTCTGGAAGTACACTATTAACAACCTTAGGAAGTGAAAAAATATTCTTACCATCTGCATGTGGTGGAGGAGGATCTTGTGTTCAATGCGAATGTCATGTAAATTCAGGTGGAGGTGAGGCCTTGCCTACAGAAACACCACACTTTTCTAGAAAAGAATTAAAACACGGAATACGTTTAGCTTGTCAGGTGAAAGTAAAACAAGACATGGATATTTCAATTCCAGAAGAAGTTTTTGGAATTAAGAAATGGGATGCAACTGTTGTTCGTAACTATAATGTAGCCTCTTTTATCAAAGAATTTGTAGTTGAGATTCCAAAAGATATGGGTTATAAAGCCGGAGGATATATCCAAATTGAAATTCCTGACTGTGAAGTTAAATTTTCAGACATAGATATTACAGCACATCCAGAAGAGCATGAAACACCAGATAAGTTTCAAGCAGAATGGGATAAGTTTGGTTTATGGCCATTGGTTATGAAAAATAAAGAGACTGTAGAACGTGCATATTCTATGGCTTCTTATCCTGCAGAAGGAAGAGAAATTATGTTAAATGTTCGTATTGCAACTCCGCCGTGGGATCGTGCTAAAAATGGTTGGATGGATGTAAACCCAGGAGTAGCTTCCTCCTACATTTTTGCTCAAAAACCAGGAGACAAAGTAGTCATTTCTGGACCTTATGGTGAGTTTTTTATCAACGAGTCTGAATCAGAAATGTTATATGTTGGAGGTGGAGCAGGAATGGCGCCAATGCGTTCTCATTTGTATCACCTATTTAAAACCTTAAAAACAGGTCGTAAAGTTACCTATTGGTATGGTGGTAGATCTAAAAGAGAATTATTTTATATAGATCACTTTAAATCATTAGAAAGAGATTTTCCAAACTTTAAGTTTTACATGGCTTTGTCTGAACCAATGGAAGAAGATAATTGGAAAGTAAAAGATGGAATTGAAGGAGATGGTGATGGATTTACCGGATTTATTCACAACTGTGTAATAGAAAATTATTTAGACCTTCATGAATCACCGGAAGATATAGAATTGTATTTCTGTGGTCCACCATTAATGAACAAAGCAGTTCAGAAAATGGGAGAAGATTTTGGAATACCCGATGAAAATATCAGATTTGATGATTTTGGAGGTTAATCTTAAGGAATTATAAACATAAAAAAACCAGCACATTGTGCTGGTTTTTTTATGCTATAATACTTTCTAGCTGATATATGGGTTGATTATTTTCGTATTTAAAAATTTTAGAATAATCCATCACATTAGGCACAGCATCTAATTTGCATAGAAAGGCAATGACAGCGCTCAGACCATGGAATAACAACTCTTTGTTTCTGGGGTTTTCAGGTTTTTGATTGTAGTGGCAAAGAGGTGTTCTAAACCCACAGGCTTCAAGAAATACTTTTTCAACCTGTAATATTTCTTGTGGAGAATAGCCATTAAACCTTCTTCCTAATTTTTGATGAACTGTTCCTATATAATTTAATTGTAAAGAGCCGTGTTCATTGGAAAGATGTTTCCAGCTGTCATGATTGTCTAAAATATTTCCAACTGCACAAGCAGCACAATTTTCTGGATCTAGCGTATTGTTATGAAATGCTTTGTATAATTTTATGATTGCTTGTTCTAATCGTATTGGAGTTTGCATTTTTATTTTATTTTCAATTATTCTAAGATACAAAAGAATTTATTTATGATTATATTTATCTAGTTCTTTTTAAACGAGATTGGATAATTATAAAAAAAATCATTTGTTTAAAAGTGGTATATTTTTTCATTTTCACTCTCTATTTGTTTCAACACTGTAAAACCTGTAATTTAGTTTCATCAAAATTAACAGATATAAAAAATATGAGAAATATAAATTTTCTTTCTATCACAGTAATATTTTTAATATTCAGCTGTAAACCATCTGAAAATAAAGTATCCACAGTAGATCCAGTTGCGTATTGGGGAGATAATCCTTGGTCAGAAATTAGAAAAAAACGAATTAACCAATTATTGCCAAAAGCCCTAAAGGAGGCAAATGTAAATGCTTGGTTGGTTATTTGTAGAGAAAATAATAATGATCCAATTGCGGATCATATTGGTGGAGAAAATGCAGGAGGAACAGCAGTTTTTCTTTTTTACAATGATTCAGACGGATTTCATTCTAAAGTATTTTCTCCCTCAGGCGAAGCAACTGCTTTAGATGAATTAGACATTCATGATACCGTTATTTCTGTTGAAAGAGGGATGTCTTCAGTAAGCATGGCTGTAGATTTTATTAAAGAGAAAAAATTTGAGAAGATTGCCATCAATTCTTCTCTTTCAAATGCAACTGCTGATGGATTGACATACACACAAAGAGTTAATTTAGAAGATCTTTTAGGAAATAAAAAAAACAATTTAATATCTTCAACTGATTTGGTGTATGAATGGTTGTCTATTAAACTTCCTGAAGAAGTTGAAATCTTAAAAAAAGCTGCACAACTTACAGCAGACTGGCAAATTGAAGCATATAAACAAGTTATTCCAGGGAAAAGTACTGACGCAGATATTGCACTGTTTTTAAAACAAAAAATGGCAACTTACGGAGTAAAAGATGGTTGGGCTTCTGATCAAAACCCAAATGTAAATTCAGGGCCAGATAGAGGTCATTCTCATGCTACCGATAAAGTAATTATGCCTGGTGATGTAATTCAAATAGATTTTGGAATTAAATTATACGATCGTTGGGTTAGCGATATCCAACGATTTGCATATGTGCTAAAAGATGGAGAAACTAAGGCTCCAGAAAAGATTCAATTTTATTGGGAAAGTAGTAAAGCAGGAAATAGAATTGCTTTAGCAACGATGAAACCTGGCGTAAAAGGAATAGATGTAGACAGCGCTCAAAGAAAATTAATGAGCAATGCAAAATCTGAATATGTTCCTTGGAGTACGGGTCATCCTGTAGGTTATGTTGCACATGATGTAGGGCCAAATTTAGGCGGATCTCAAGCATCACATGTTCGTCCGGCTTCAGAAAAACAATTAAAAGAAGGAATGACGTTTGCCTTTGATGGATTTCACTCCTGGAAACGAGCAGACGGAACTCTTAAAACAATTTCAGTAGAAGAAATGGCTGTTGTTACTAAATACGGCGCACAATACTTAATTACTCCACAAGAAGAGCTTATTTTAATTTCCAGTAATCTATAAAAATGAAAGTATTTCTTTCCGAATAATTAATTTTAGTTGTTTAATACTTGAGAAGTTAGCAATGCCCAAAAACTTAGTCAATATATACCGGCTCCTATGCAATAGTTAGGGAATAAAGTATTTCATAGACATTTATATTAAATTAATTTTTAAAAAAAACAAGCTACTGAATGTCTATTTGTTAGCTATAGAAGGTGGGTATTTTATTCTTTTTAAATACAATAAAGCCTACCTTTGTAAAAATTTTTTTCACATGACTACTTTTGAAGATTTAGACTTATCTAATCAACTTTATAACAGTATAGAAGAGCTAGGGTTTACACACCCAACTCCTATTCAAGAAGCTGCCTATTCTGTAGTTCGAGCTGGAAAAGATGTGGTAGGAATTGCCCAAACAGGTACTGGAAAAACATTTGCTTATATGATGCCTATTCTTAGAGATTTAAAATTCTCTAAGCAAGTTACACCAAGAGTTTTAGTGGTAGTTCCAACTCGTGAATTGGTATTGCAGGTGGTAGATGAGATTGAAAAACTAGCAAAATATATAAATATTAGAGTTCTAGGAGTCTACGGGGGAACCAATATTAATACTCAAAAACAAGCAGTAGCGCAAGGAGCAGATATTATTGTAGCCACGCCAGGGAGACTATATGATTTAGCATTGAGTAATGTGTTAAAGCTAAAATCTATTCAAAAACTAGTGATTGACGAAGTAGATATTATGCTAGATTTAGGATTTCGTTTTCAGTTACTTAATATTTTTGATTTGTTGCCAAGAGGAAGACAAAATATTATGTTTTCTGCAACGATGACCAATGATGTAGATGAACTAATTATAGATTTTTTTAAATCACCAAAAAAGATCTCTGTAGCTATGAGTGGTACTCCGCTAGATAATATTCAGCAAACTTCGTATGTAGTTACTAATTTCTATACCAAAGCAAATTTGCTAAATCACTTATTAGCTGATAGAGAGGTTTTTACTAAAGTGTTAGTTTTTGTTTCTAACAAACGAAGAGCAGATCTATTATTTGCTGCAGTAGAAGAAGTTTTTGGATCAGAAAGCTGTGTAATTCACTCCAATAAAACACAAAATTATAGGATTCGCTCTATTCGTCAGTTCGACCAGGGAAGTAATCGTGTTCTAGTTGCTACAGATGTCATGGCTCGAGGATTAGACTTAGATGGAATCTCGCATGTTATTAATTTTGATACGCCTTATTTTCCAGAAAACTATATGCATAGAATTGGTAGAACAGGAAGAGCAGAGCGTGAAGGACGAACAATTTTATTTTCAACAGAAAAAGAGCAAGAATCAAAAGAAAGAATTGAAGCTTTAATGAAGTATGAAATCCCTGTACTTGATTTTCCAGAAGAAGTAGAATTAACGAAACAACTCACAGAGGAAGAACGCCCAAAAGAAGATCAAGAAATATCAAAAAATAGAGTTTCTGAAGAATATATTCCTGGACCTGCTTTTCACGAAAAGAGTGAAAAAAACAGTAAAACCAATCAAGGAGGTTCTTATAGGAGAGAGATTGCCAAAAAGTATAAAAAACCCAAAACACGCGGCGACAAGAATTACAATATGAGAAATAAAAAGAAATAAATTATTAGTTGTTTTTTACCATTAATATGGGGATAATGCAACAATCTATCAATTTTACTCTATTATTCTAGATAGTTAGTTCATTTTATTGTTATTCTTCATTATTTATGTAATTTTAGTTCATCTTTTAATTTGACCCCAATTATGTCGACTAACTTCTAGTATTATGTATTATAAAAATTTTTCAATTGTTTTAATAGCTCTAATGTTTATGCAAACAATCTTCTCTCAGGAAGTAAAAAATGAGCCTCAAAAACCCTATTTGATAGGAAAGCCTTCAAAGGTAGAATATGTTTCATCAATTGCATCAAGAATTAATAATTTAGTAAGACCAGATCTTCAACAACAAAAAGAAATGTTAGATGGAAGATCTTCCAAATATGACGTTGTTATTGGTAAGGGTTCAGAAGGAGATGATCCTTTAGCAAAATATTCTGATAACTTAAGAAATAGTATTCCTTCTAGAACACCCGAATTAGTTTTTGAGACAGGAGCTTCAAATTCTAACCCTACAGATCCTTCAGGAGCCGTAGGACCCAATCATTATATTTCTGTAATTAATACCGCGTTTCAAATTTTTGATAAAAGTGGAGCTTCATTAACGGGTGGTTTGGTATCTCCAAATCCTACAATATTTCCATCAGGTGGCTGTTGTGATTTAACAGCAAGTTATGATAATGTTGCTGATAGATGGATTCTTAGTTTTCTTGGTGGCGGTGTTCAAGTAGCTGTCTCAGACGGGCCAGATCCAGTAAATGATAGTTGGACGGTTTACAGCTATTCAGCCGTAAGCGATTATCAAAAATTATCTGTTTGGAGAGATGGGTATTATATGACTGAAAATACGGGCAGTGCCAATAAATTACATGTATTTCAAAGAGATGCTATGATAGATGCTGCATCTGAAGGTACAGAACCTCAAATATTATCATTTTCATTACCAGGGTTGGTAACCAGTGGTTTTCACAGTCCTCAAGTGTTGAACATAAGTAATGATAATTGGCCAACAACAGGAGGTGCCACCGTAATGTATATGCAAGATGATGCATGGTCTGGAATAGATACAGATCATGTGAAATTATGGAATGTAGACATAGATTGGGAAACTCCAGGAGATTCTGAAGTTTCTGCAGCTGAAGAGTTAAGCACTACTGAGTTTGTTAGCGTATTTGATGGAGGTAGTTTTTCTAATTTACCACAACCAAATGGTGGAGCTACTGTAGATGCATTACAAGCAACCATTATGAATCAGGCACAATATAGAAAGTTTGCAACCTATAATTCTGCCTTGTTTAATTTTGTGATAGATGTAGATGGTTCTAGTACAAAACAAGCAGGAGTAAGATGGTATGAATTGCGTCAAACTGCAGATGGAGAACCATGGGAAATTTACCAAGAAGGAACCTATACAGCACCAGACAACAGGCATGCTTGGAATGCAAGTTTAATTATGGATGTGCAAGGAAATATAGGAATGGGCTATACAGGAATGTCTAGTGCAAACAGTACAGATGATAGTGTGCTACTTGGGTCTTATTACACAGGTCGTTATTCAGGAGACCCTATCAATGTAATGACAATAGACGAAGGAACAATCATGGCAGGAGATGCCAATATTTCTAGTACTCGTTATGGAGATTATAGTAAAATAGATGTAGACCCTGCCAACGACAAAAAATTCTGGTTTGTTAATGAAGTAATGTCTAATGGAAGAAAAAATATAGCAGGAGTATTTCAAATTGCAGCAAATGCGGCAAATGATGTAGCAGTAATTAGTTTAGATACTCCCGTGTCAGGAATATTAACAAGTACTGAGACCATTACTGTTACCATTCGTAATTTTGGAGAAAACTCTGCAACAGGTTTTGATGTTAGCTATCAAGTAAATTCAGGAACTGTAATTACAGAGACATTTACAGGAACTATAGCGTCTAATGAATCAGTACAATTTACCTTTACCACACCAGTAGATTTGTCTACAGAAGGTCAGGTATATAGTATCTTATCTTCTGTTACGTTAACTGGTGATGAAGACTCAACCAATGATTCAATAACAACAGAAATAACTCACGTATATTCAAATGATATAGGAGTTACTGCAATTACTGGTCCAGATGATGGAGAAGCATTAGCAAGTGAGTCTATTGTTATTACAATAGAAAACTTTGGAACTGCATCTCAATCTAATTTTCAAGCTTCTTATTCTATTAATGGAGCTCCTTCAGTTTCAGAGAATGTTGCAGGTCCTTTAGATGCAGGAACTTCAATATCTTATACCTTTTCTACTTTAGGAAACTTCTCTATGGATGGAACCTATACTATAGTAGCTCAAACCTTATTAGATACAGATTCTGATACGTCTAATAACTCTTCACAAGTAGAAATTTTAAATTCAGCGTGTTATACCAGAACTAACGATATAGAAAATACGATAGGGCCAGATATTGGGGTAACAACATCTGTAATTAATATGGATCAAAATGCTGTAATTACTGACGTAAACTTAACTTTGAATATTGAACATACTTGGGATAGTGATTTAGATGTAAAACTAATAGCTCCAGATGGTGTTACCGAGATAATTCTATTTGAGGATGTTGGAGGTAGTGGAGATAATTTTATAAATATGGTTTTAGATGATGATGCTAGCACTGTTATTAGTGATGGAGAAGCACCTTTTACAGGAAGTTATAGTCCACAGGGCCTTCTTAGCGATTTTAATGGTCTCATGTCTGCAGGTGACTGGACACTTTCTATTACCGATGATTCAAATGATGATGGCGGAAAACTGATTGATTGGTCTATTCAAATTTGTACTGAAGCCTCTCTTTCGGTATCTGATAATAAATTAGATGGAGAATTTAAGATTTTCAATAAAGGAAATAATCAGTTTGAAGTATCTCTCGCTAATACTTCTTCTTTTAATGATTTAGATTTAAATGTTTACAATATGGTAGGTCAAACACTGCTATGGAAAACCATTAAAAATACCTCAGGATTTTACTCTTATAAAATAGATATGTCTCGTGCTTCATCAGGAGTTTATCTTGTTAGATTAGGGAATAATAGCAATGCAACTATTAAAAGAATAGTGGTTGAGTAACAGTAAAAAAATGTATGATTAAAAAAGAGAGCATTCCTATAAATGCTCTCTTTTTTAATTAGTAGCTAAAATAACTTCTATAAGTGCTATTGGAGATGTGTTTTTACAACGATTTTTCATTCTTAATGGAAGAAACTTAAAATAGATGGTCTCTTTTTTTAAAGAAAAAGAAAGAAATTTTTCGTCTTCAATATTTACAGGATCATAGGTGTTATTTTTTGAATCAATGATTATCCAGCCACAATTTCCAGTATCTTTGGGTACTATTGAACCTAGTAAATATCCTTCCTTTTGATATGTTACTGCTGTTTTATTTGTAGTTAATTTTGTGCTCTCACAAGAGATCATTAGAAGTACTATAAAAAAAGTTAAAGCTATTAGTTTTAAATTTGGGTGTATCATAGGTCTAAATTTTAAAAAGTAAAAGATAATAAAATAATGCAAGTATTAACGCAACAAGAATTACACAATCTTGCCATGAATATAGTAGGTAAGAAGTTAGAAGAAATGGGCTATGAGTTTCAAGCCATCAACAGTCAGTTAAAAAGACACCCACAATTTGTATTGTTTAAAAAAGGAGAATCTCCTGTTTTTGTATTGGTAAAAGCTTCTAATAATATTCAGAATCCAGAAGAATATGATGTGCTATGGATGGAGACTTTTAAGGAACATGCTAAGAAACAGGACGCTAAAGTATGGTTTGCTGGTGTTGGAATAGCCAATGCAGAAAGTGTAGAAAATCCTGTTTTTAAAGACCAACCTTATTATGTGGCTTTTGAAGATTTTATTAAGATTTTAGAATAGAAAAAAGCATTACAAATTGTAATGCTTTTTTTTATTTTGAAATACTAATTATTACTCAGCTTTGGTTTCTAACATTTCAAAGAATTGACCAATTTTTGGTAAAATAATAATCTTAGTTCTTCTGTTTTTAGATTTATTAGCAGGAGTGTCATTTGGTGCTAGCGGTACATAACTACTTCTACCCGCAGCAATTAATCTACTTGGTGCTACAGCAAATCTAGATTGTAATATTCTAGTAATAGATGTAGCTCTTTTGGTAGATAAATCCCAGTTATCTTGGATAATATCATTTTTTATTGGAGTGGCATCTGTATGACCTTCAATCATTACATCCATTTCTGGCTGGCTGTTAATAACAGTAGCAACTTTTTCTAATACTGAATATGCTTTTTCAGTTACGGTGTAGCTTCCGCTTTTGAATAATAATTTGTCTGAGATAGAGATAAAAACAACTGTTTTTTCAACATTTATTTCAATATCTTCATCATCAATCCCTTCTTTTAGCTCTTTTTTCAAGTTAAAAGCTACTACAAGATTTAAGGAATCTTTTTTGGTAGCAGCAGCTCTTATTCTATTAATGTATTTGTCTTTTTTGCTCAATTGAGCCAAGGTTTCTTTAATATTATCAGTAGCTCCTTGTGTTAAAACTGTTAAGTTATCAACATATTCTAAGGTTTTCTTTTTATCATTTTTTAAATCAGCAATGATGCTATTTAAGTTTGCTACATCAGCATCACATTTTTCATTATCTATAACACATTTGGTCAAACTATTTTTAACGGCAAGTAGTTCGTCTTTAGCTTTGTCATGTTTTGCCTGTAGTGCTGCGTGTTCTTTTTGAGAAATACAAGAACTAATTAAAACAGAGGCAACTAGTAGTACAATTATTTTTTTCATTTTTATAATATTGATGATTACAACACAAAGTTAAAAATATTGACAGTATAATAAGGGTGATTAACAAAAATTTATGAACGATTTTTAAAAACTTTAAATTGTATCTTTATAAGCTAAAAATTAACGGATGAAAAAGGCTTTTTTTATTTTTTTATTTTCCTCACTTTTTACCCTTATCTCATGTAATAAAGAGATTAATACACCTATAAAACTTCAAGGATTTGTTTTTGGGACTTCTTACAATATAATTTATTACGATGTTGGTATTAGTTTTGAGGAAGAAATTATTCAATTATTTGAAGATATAAATAATTCAATTTCTACATACATCCCTACATCGGATATTTCTAGAATTAACAGTGGTGATTCGGGTGTTATTGTAGATACTTATTTTAAGGAAGTTTTTTCTAAATCTGAACGAATATTTAAAGAAACAAATGGATATTTTGATCCAACAGTGGGAAATTTAGTAAACGCTTGGGGTTTTGGACCTGAAAAACCTTTGAATAATTTAGATAGCTCTAGCGTAAAAGACCTAATGAAGTTTGTTGGTTTTGACAAGGTTAAAATTGAAAATAATCAGGTCAATAAAAAATATTCTGAAACATATTTCGATTTTAATTCCATAGGTAAAGGATATGGTTTAGATATCATTGCACGTTTTTTAGAATCTAAAAAAATTAAAAATTATTTAATTGAAATTGGAGGAGAAGTAAGGGTCAAAGGAACGAAACCTGAGGGCAAAATTTGGACTGTGCAATTAGAAAATCCAAATACTGATGGAACTCGATCAGCATATACATATCTGCAATTAACGAATAGCTCTATGGCAAGTTCTGGGAATTATAGAAAATTTAGAATGGCACCTACAGGTGAAAAATATGTTCATACAATTAATCCAAAGACAGGATTTGCATTAGAAAGTAATTTATTAGCCGCAACAGTTATTGCTGAATTAGATTGTGCAGATGTAGACGCATATGCAACTGCATTTATGGCCATGGGATTAGAAAAAACAGTAAAATTTTTGGAAGCTAAACCATATTTAAAAGTGGTTCTTATTTATGTAAATGAAGCTGGTAACTTGGCTGAGTTTAGAAACTAATCTTTGTAAACAACAGGTAAAATTTCACCTTTCATTAATCGATATTTATCTGAAAGATCTGTGGAAATTTTTTTAGAATAAGCTATTTCTTTCACTTTAAAACCTACAGAACGTAACTTCTCAAAATAATCACGACCATAAACTCTTACGTGATCATATTGTCCAAAAATTTTGGCTCTCTCTTTTCTATCTGTTATAGAGTTGTCTTCAAACGTAGATTCACGATTTAAATCTTGAGGTATTTGAAAAACACCCATTCCACCTTTTTTCATGACTCTATATAATTCTTTCATAGCCTTGGTGTCGTCTTGTATATGTTCTAATACATGATTGCAAAATACTATATCAAAAGAATCATCATTAAAAGGTAAGTTGGTAATGTCTGCTTTTACATCAGCTATAGGCGAGTTTAAGTCTGCTGTAACATATTCGTGATTTAATTTTTTAAACCGAGTTACAAAACATTGTTCTGGAGCCATATGTAAAACTTTTTTCTTTGAAGTAAAGAAGTCAGTTTCATTGGTTAAATACAGCCATAACAATCTATGACGCTCTAATGAAAGTGTACTAGGAGATAATACGTTTGGTCTTTGAGTCTCATATCCATAGGGTAAAAATTTACGAAAACTATTGTTGTCTATGGGGTCTGTATATCTATTTCCTTTTAAATAATAGGCAATAAAAGGTTTTGCTACATAACTTAATTTGATAAGTAATGGGCGCGGAATTGTGTTTAATATGATTTTGAATAATTTCAAAAAATTAGTTTACAATGGTGATCGTCTGAACTCACTTTCTTCATCACTTTCAATTCCTAAAGCCTCATAAATATATTTAAAAGTAGATAGTAGCTCTGGTTTTCCATGTACAATTGCAATATCATGCTCAAAATGAGCACTAGGTTTTCCATCTTGAGTTAAAATAGTCCAGCCATCACTAAGTTGATTGATTTTGTGCGTGCCTAAATTAATCATGGGCTCAATAGCAACAACCATTCCATTGATGAGTTTTTTACCTCTACCACGTTTTCCATAATTTGGCATTTCAGGATCTTCATGCATCTTTCTTCCTAGGCCATGTCCTACAAGCTCTCTCACAACACCATAACCCCTGTCTTCACAATATTTTTGTATGGCATATCCTACATCACCAATTCTGTTTCCAGCTTTTAATTCACGAATTCCCTCGTACAAGCTTTGTTTGGTAACTTCTAGTAGTTTTTTAGTTTCCTCTTCTATTTCTCCAACAGCAAAAGTGTAGGCATGGTCTCCATAAAAACCATTTTTTAAAGCACCACAATCTATAGAAATAATATCTCCTTCTTGCAAAGGCTTATCATTAGGTATTCCGTGAACTACTTGAGCATTTGGACTCATGCAAAGTGTGTTTGGAAAATCATACAGACCTAAAAATCCTGGAATAGCATCTTGGGAACGAATATATTCTTCAGCTATTTTATCTAAAAACAAGGTAGTTACTCCTGGTTTTACCTCTTTGGCAAGAATTCCTAAAGTTCTAGAGACTACCAAGGCACTTTCGCGCATAATCTCTATTTCTTCAGTAGTTTTTACTTTAATCATAGTACGATTTAAAAGTGTAAAGATACTTTTAATTTTAAAAATATAGAGGAAGCATCCTTACTTCAAAAAAGAGAAAAAACCTTTTTTCTTTTTTATTTCAGGTTCATAGTTTAATAGTAGTTTATGAATAGCAGTCCATCCAATAAATCCTCCAATATTTCTGTCATCGACAAAAAAAGTTGCATTAATTTTTCTACTAATTTTACCATCAAATTCTTCTTCAGGATAGCTTTTATTGATTGCATAAAACTCAAGACCTTGTTGTTTGCAAAAATCAACAGCTTCTTGAAGCTTCTTGTCAGTTCTGTATGTCCATAAGATTAAACGATGTCCTTCAGACTGTAATTTCTTCATGGTTTCGAAGGCAAAAATCATTGGTTTCCCAATATTTGGATATGCATCTTCTACGATTGTTCCGTCAAAATCAATGGCAATAATTAAGTGTTTATTAGGGAGCATTTATTTTTCGTATGAATGTTTATAGTTGTTTTTTCGTATTATTTTTAAAATATCTTTTTCAATTATCTCTATAGAATGCTCTACAAAACGACCAATTTCTTTTCCGTTTTCATAAAAAATAAAAGTGGGTGTATGTTTTATGGAATAGCCTTTCTGAAGATTATTTGGTGTTTTTTTTCCTATAGTAATTCCAATCATTTGAAAGTTATTTGTAAAATCAAATGCTGCTAATTCCATAATTTTATAGAATCTTGGCAGTTCTCTTTTACTATCATGACACCAACTTCCTATAAAAGCTTTTACAGAAACATCTTTTATCCTTTTTTTAATTTTTTGAACTATTTTTTGATTAGGACGATAGTCTTCATAGTTTTTTAAAAACCAATCTTTGTGTTTGCCTTTTAAGAAATCTGACTTATCAATATAACCAATTAAGTTACCATTTATATCTTCATTTTCTTGCCCATTTGCTAATGAAAATAAACATAAAAAGAATAAAAATAAAAGTTTTTTCATATTATAACAGAGATTTTCTTGTCATTTCTTTTGGTTGTTCAACACCCATTAATTCTAAAATTGTTGGAGCAATATCTCCTAACACTCCATCTTTTATTAATTTTATTTCTTTGTCTATAAGAATAATAGGAACCGGGTTGGTGGTATGAGCAGTGTGTGGGCTTCCGTCTGGATTCATCATTGTTTCACAGTTACCATGATCAGCTATTAGAATAGTGGTGTATTCGTTTTCCAAACCTGAAGTTATTACATCTTTTGTACAATGATCTACCGTTTCACAAGCTTTTACTGCAGCATCAAACACACCAGTATGCCCTACCATATCTCCGTTGGCAAAATTTAAACATACAAAATCTACGTCTCCTTTTTCTAACTCAGGGATAATAGCATCTCTAATTTCATAAGCACTCATCTCTGGCTTTAGATCATATGTTGCTACTTTTGGAGAAGCACAAAGTAATCTTTTTTCCCCAATGAACTCTTCCTCTCTTCCACCTGAAAAGAAAAAAGTAACGTGAGGGTATTTTTCAGTTTCGGCAATTCTAATCTGGGTTTTTTTTGCGGTTTCTAAAACTTCACCTAAGGTATTTTCTATATTGTCGCTATTGTAAATAACTTTAATGTCTTTAAATGTTTTATCATAATTGGTAAGTGTTACAAAATACAGTGATCGTTTTTTCATTAAAAACTCATCATTGTCTCTCTGACTTAAAACATTGGTGAGCTGCCTTCCTCGGTCTGTTCTAAAATTAAAGAAAATGACTACATCATCTTCTTTAATAGTGGCTTTTGGATTTCCATTTTCATCAATCATAATGATGGGCTTGATGAATTCATCTGTTATATTATTCCCATAACTTTTTTGAATGCTCTGATCTGCATTAGTTGAGTTCTCTCCAATCCCGTTAACTAATGCATCATACGCTAGCTTAACTCTTTCCCATCTCTTGTCTCTATCCATTGCATAATATCTTCCAGTAACTGTTGCCAGTTCACCAGTAGTTTTTTTCATATGCTCTTGTATATCATGTATGAAATAAGATCCCGATTTTGGGTCACAATCTCTTCCATCAGTAAAAGCATGTAAGAAAACATTCTTTATATCATGATCATTTGCAGCATCTAATAAACCCTTTACATGATTACTATGAGAATGAATTCCTCCATTAGAAACTAAGCCTAGTAAATGAATATTTTTATGATGTTCTTTTGCGTATTTAAAAGCGTTTAATAATTCTTTTTCTTTTGATAATTCACCTTCTCTTACAGCAATATTAATTTTTGCCAGATTTTGATAAACTATTCTTCCAGCGCCTAAATTCATATGACCTACTTCAGAATTCCCCATTTGTCCTTCAGGCAAACCTACATGCATACCATCTGTTCTTAATTCAGACGATGGATATTGATCGTATAATGAATTTATATAAGGTGTTTTGGCATTAAAAATTGCAGAAACATTTGGATCTTGAGTGATGCCCCAGCCGTCTAAAATTAGTAAGATTACTTTCTTATTCATGGTGTGTTTTAAAGTGTAAAAGTAAGAAAGATTTTTAGGTGTTTGTTAAAATTTTGCGAAACCGATAAAGTAAATTATGATAACAATTAGAATAAGAAAGATACTTGTTTTTCTAATAAGGTCTTTTTTGTTTTCTCTTGTTATGTTCTCTCAGATATTTCTTGGCTGTTTCTTAGAGACATTTTTATAAAAAATAATCTTGTTTTTTTTGAATAGCTCCCATTTTTCTCTAATTTTTTAAAAGTACTCTTTCGAGTTCTTTTATTATTTTTGATACTCATTACCATAGCTGCAATAGAACTCATACTCATTATTAACTAGCGTTACTTATTAGTAATAGAAAACATTAAAACGTTACCAAATTTGGGTATTTATAACTGTAAAATGTGTAATTTTATAGACTAATTTAGAATTTAAACACTGATCTATTATGAGTTTATTTGGAATGTTTAGCAATAAAGATGCTACAAAGAAGATAGAAGAATACTTGCAAAAAGGTGCTATTGTCTTAGATGTAAGAACTCTACCAGAATGGAATGAAGGTCATATTAAAGGATCAAAGCATCTTGTTTTAAATAGTATTCCTGAAAATATTGAAAGTATTAAAGGATTCAAAAAACCAATAATAGCAGTCTGTAAAAGTGGAGGTAGAAGCCAGAGTGCTACAGATTTTTTATCACAGCATGGATTAGATGTCATTAACGGAGGCCCTTGGCAAAATGTAGCTAAATATATTGATTAACTATAATTATTAAAGCCTTATTCTCGAAACATTTGTAGCTTTTTGTTAAGCCTTAAAGAATGAGTTGATTTTCTCACCAATTGCATATATGACTCCTAGTAAAGCTCCAGTAAATGCTCCCATAATAGCTGGATCAAAATAATGACCAGTAATCCAATATTTTACATAGAATACAATGACTCCTATAAAAATTGAAATTATAAAAACTTGTAATCTAGATTTTGATAAATGACCATAAATAGAAGTTAACATGCCAACTATAATTGATGTAGCAGTAATTTTTGACCAAAGCATATCAAACATAGAAGGGATAGAAGAAAGAAAAAATGAAGTTATTAGCATTCCTATTATTGTGCCAGAAAACATTCCTACAGCAATTTTTTTAATCATTTGGGGTAAATTTTTATAAAACTACCTTAAATATTTTAATAATTAAAAAAATATATGGGTAAATTTTTCTTGAAGTTGTTTTATTTTTTGTTCAGTAGATTTAATGAATTCTTTATATGATAAAGATTCAGAATTAAATGGTTTATGTTCTAAATTTCTTTGAATTTTCTTTATTTGTTGCATTATTTGTAATGCTTCATTAGACAACCAGTTTTCTGAAAATTTCTCCCAAATATAATTTATAGCACTATTATTTGGATGAATCATGTCTTCTTTATAAAAACGATAGTCACGTAATTCATCCATCATGATCTCATAACTAGGAAAATAGAAAGAATTTTCATGAGACTTGATAACTTGGTGTAATGCTGTAATTAAGTGAGCTTTACTCTGTTGATTTTCTATAAACCCATCTTTTATGTGACGAACTGGAGATACTGTAAAAATGAAATTTGTGGTTGGGTTTATCTCTTTGATTAAAGAAATCATTACTGTTATACTTTCAATAATTTCGGTTATTGATAATAGTTCTTTTTGAAATTTATCTTGAGGAACTTTGTGACAATTAGCTACAGCTAATCCAGATTCTTTAAGCCTATAGACCCATGAGGTTCCTAGCGTAATAATGATATGTGTACTGCTTTTTAGTGATTTATTTGTTGATATTGAAGCTTTATCTAGTTGCTGTATGATTTCCTCTTTTGAAGAGTAACTTAGCTGAGAATGTGCCTCAAAAGACTGCCAGCGTTCATTTAAAAAAAAGACATCTTTTTTAGTATATTTTTTTTTATTAATAGCATTTTTAATAATTGTTTCAATTGCTTTTGGATGAAATAAAATACCAAACGGATTTTGAACCGACTGAAATTTTAAATAACGAAACTTCTTTCCAATATTCTCAGAAAAACAGGAGCCCAGTAAGATAATTTTTGAATTATAATCTATAAGGTTATTGGTTTCTTTAGAAAATGGTATGTGAGTTTGAAGATTCAAAAACTAGTATTTGGCGTGACATGTAGGGCACTCAAAACTAGAGTTACCTTTTTTAAGTCTGATTCCATCAATATGAGTCACTACAAATTTTTGAATAAACCCATGGTTTGCTTCATGATTGTTTACATCAATTTGCTTGTCTTTATAGAGTTCTCTAATTTCATGATCATATTCTTGTGATCCCCAGCAATTAGGGCAGACGCCTTCTAAAACTTCATTTTTAGTTTCTTTTGCTGGTTTTTTGAAAAAAGAAATCAATGCTTCTATCATGATATTACTTTATTGTAGATAGGTTATTGCTTTTTCTAAAGCTTCATCTATACCTGCTGGTTTTTTACCTCCTGCAGTTGCAAAAAATGCTTGTCCACCACCACCACCTTGAATATATGTACCTAACTCTCTAACAATAGCTCCCGCATCTAAATTTTTATCAGCTACAATTTCTTTAGAAACAAAGCAGGTTAAAATAGCTTTTCCATTATTCTCTGCTCCAAACAATAAGAATAAATTTTTAAATTCATTTCCTAATTCAAAAGCTAATGTTTTTATACCATTAGCATCTAAATCAACTTTTTTTGCTAAAAACTGAACACCATTTATTTCTTGAAGTTCGTTTCTTAACTCACTTTTAAGGTTCTTTGTTTTTGCTTTTAACAACTGATCTAGTTGTTTTTTTAAGGTATTATTTTCATGTTGTATGGCAAGAAGTGCTTTTACAGGTTCTTTAGGATTGTTAAGTAACTCTTTTAGTTCATGAAAAACACTATTATTTTCTAAATAATATTCTTTTGTAGCATCCATAGTAATAGCTTCAATTCTTCTAATTCCAGCTGCAACAGCTCCTTCAGATTTAATTTTGAAATGCCAGATGTCTGAGGTGTTTGTAACATGAGTTCCACCACATAATTCAACAGATTGTCCAAATCGAATAGATCTTACAGTGTCTCCGTATTTTTCACCAAATAAGCTCATGGCACCATCAGCAATAGCTTCCTCTTTTGGAATAGTTCTTTTTTCTATTAAGGGCAATTTTCCTTCAATTCTTGCATTTACAAAGTTTTCTACATCACGTAATTCATCAACAGTTAATTTAGAGAAATGAGAAAAATCAAATCGTAAATGTTTAGAATGTACCGCACTTCCTTTTTGTGCCACATGAGTTCCTAGAACTTCACGCAAAGCTTGGTGGAGAAGATGAGTAGCACTATGGTTAGCAGAAGTTCTTTGACGCTGCTTTTGATCTACAACAGCTGTAAAAGGCTCTCGTACATTTTTTGGTAAATTTTCGGTAAAGTGAATGATAACATTATTCTCTTTTTTTGTATTTAAAACATAAAGTACATCACCATGAATATCTTCTAAATATCCTTTGTCTCCTACTTGCCCTCCACCTTCAGGGTAGAAAGGAGTATGGTTAAAAACCAATTGATATTGATCTCCTTCTTTTTTTGATGATACTTTTCTGTATCGAGTTATTTTTACGTCTGCTTCTAAAGAATCATAGCCAACAAAACCTTCTTCGGTATTGTTTATTAGATCAGTCCAATCATCTGTAGAAGATTTACTGGCAGAACGAGAGCGTTCTTTTTGTTTTTTCATTTCAACATGAAAATCGTCTTCATTTAAAACAAAACCTTTTTCACGAAGAATTAGAGAGGTTAAGTCTATCGGAAACCCAAATGTATCATACAATTCAAAAGCTTTCTTACCTGAAACTTCTTTAGAATCTGCAGTATTAATAATTGTATCTAATAATACAAGTCCTTGATCTAATGTTCTTAAAAAAGAAGTTTCTTCTTCTTTAATTACATTTTCAATTAATTGTTTTTGAGTATTTAATTCTGGGAATGCTTTTCCCATTTTTTTAGAAAGTATGTCTACCAACCTATAAATAAATGGTTCTTTTTTGTGAAGAAATGTAAACCCGTAACGAACAGCCCTTCGTAAGATTCTACGTATTACATAACCGGCTCCTGTATTGCTTGGTAACTGTCCGTCTGCAATTGAAAATGCAACGGCTCTAACATGATCTACAATTACTCTTATGGCAATATCCTCTTTTTCATTTTCACCATAGGTTACAGACGAAATTGCTTCTATTTCTCTAATTAAGGGAATAAAAATATCGGTATCATAATTTGATTTCACGTCTTGTAAAACCATACAAAGGCGTTCAAATCCAAGGCCTGTATCAATATGTTTAGAAGGTAATTCTTCTAGTTCACCCGTTGCTTTTCTGTTGTATTGCATAAAAACAAGGTTCCAGATTTCTACAACCTGTGGATGATCCATATTAACCAAACTCTTACCGTCAACTCTTGCTTTTTCTTGATCGGTTCTAATATCAACATGAATTTCTGAACATGGACCACATGGACCCTGCTCTCCCATTTCCCAGAAATTATCTTTTTTATTTCCTCTTAAAATACGATCTTCAGGGATGATTTCTTTCCAGATATCATAAGCTTCTTGGTCTATTGGTAAATTATCATTGTCTGTACTTCCTTCAAAAATAGTTACATATAAGATATCCTGAGATATTCCGTACACTTCTGTTAGTAATTCCCAAGCCCAAGAAATGGCTTCTTTTTTAAAGTAATCGCCAAAACTCCAGTTTCCTAACATCTCAAACATGGTGTGATGATAAGTGTCATAACCAACCTCTTCTAGATCATTGTGTTTTCCAGAGACACGCAAACATTTTTGAGTGTCAGAAATTCTAGCATTCTTAGGAATACTATTTCCTAAAAAATACTCTTTAAAAGGAGCCATACCAGCATTGGTAAACATCAAGGTTGGGTCGTCCTTTAAAACCATGGGAGATGAAGGAACAATTTGATGTGATTTTTCTTTAAAAAAATCTAAAAATTGTGAACGAATTTCTTGAGATTTCATAAATCAAAAGTTGAATTTCTTTGCTATTAATGATATTAAATTTTCACCTTAAATGAATCAAAATTATAGTTAGTGAAACATTTTGTAAATTTGCTTTTATTATTTGATAGAGATCTAATTTTACGAGTACTCTATTGTAAACAAAAGTAGCATATTTAGTTGTATGGCAAAAGTAAAATATTATTACGATTCAGAAACCTTAAGCTATCGAAAGATAGAGCAAAGCAAAGGAACTATTTCTAAGATAGTGGTTCTAATTACATTTAGTACCCTTTTAGTAATGCTCTCAGGTTTTATAGTATTGAGTCAATTTCTTAAAACACCAAATCAATTAGCTCAAGAGAGAGAATTAGAAAATCTAAAATTTAATTATGAACTATTAAATAAACGATTGGATGAAAGTTCTTCTGTATTGTCTCAATTGCAACAAAGAGACAACAATATTTACAGAGCTTATTTTGAAGCAAATCCAATTCCAGAAGAACAACGAAAAGCAGGATTTGGAGGAGTAAACAGGTATCTTTATTTAAACGGTTATGACAATACTAAGTTGGTAAAAAATGCAACTAAAAAATTAGATATTCTATCAAAGCAATTAGTTGTGCAATCTAAATCTCTAGATGAAATAGTTTCTTTAGCCAAAGAGAAAGAAACCATGTTGGCTTCTATACCTGCTATTATGCCAATAAAAAAGGAAGATTTGTCCTATGTAGCCTCTGGTTTTAAATATAGAATGCATCCAATTTTAAAGATTCGAAAATTTCACAAAGGAATGGATTTTAAGGCTTCAACAGGAACGCCAATTTATGCCTCTGGAAATGGAAAAGTTTCTTTAGCCCAGAGAAGTGCCACTTTTGGAAAAGTTGTTTATATAGATCATGGCTTTGGGTATAGAACAGTGTATGCACACATGAGTAAGATTGCAACTAGAAAAGGAAGAAAAGTTAAACGAGGAGATATTATAGGGTATGTGGGAAATACAGGAAGGTCTGTAGGCTCTCACTTGCACTATGAAGTTCATAAAAACGGACGCGCATTAAACCCTATAAATTTTTATTACGGAGATTTAACACCAGAAGAATTTTTAGCAATGCAAATTGCCTCTGAAGAAGAAGGTCAATCTTACGATTAATAGCATACTATGCACATAGACTTACCCGAAAAAAGATATTATAAGATAGGAGAGGTGGCAAAAGCCTTTTCTGTAAATACTTCATTAATTAGGTTTTGGGAAAAAGAATTTGAAATTATCAAGCCAAAAAAAAATGCAAAAGGAAATCGTTTATTTACTTCAAATGATGTCTCCAATTTTAAACTCATATATAACCTCGTCAAAGAAAGGGGTTTTACTTTAGAGGGGGCGAAACAAAAATTAAAGAAAAATCCGCTCGGTACGATAAATAATCATGAAATCGTAAGTAGATTAGAATTTGTAAAAGCAGAACTAATTAAGATAAAAAATCAATTATAAAATACTATGCGCGCATAGTATTTTATAATTATTTGTCCTATCTTCGTAGGATTAAGTTAAAATTAAACATCAATTTTTAAAAACGTTAAAATAGTATGGCTGAAAAGTATGTAGATATAGACACCTTAAAATACCTTCTTTACGATGTTCACAACCTAGAAGAATTACTTGTTAGAGATCGCTTTCAAGACCATGATAAAGAATCGCTTGACATGTTTATAGATTCAGTCAAAGAATTTGCTGACAGAGAGTTGTTTCCTTACGTCAAAGAAATGGACGAACATCCAGCATATCATAAAGACGGAAAAGTATTTGTTCACGATCAAGTAAAAACAATGATGCATAAAGGTGGAGAAATGGGTCTTATTTCGGCTCCTTTTAATTATGAAGATGGTGGAATGCAAATTCCTTTTTTATCTCATACAGCCGCTACCTATATTTTAGATGCTGCCAACAATCATTTGCCTGGCTATGCAGGATTAACTCAAGGAGCAGCAGAATTAATTATCCATTTTGCAACTAAAGAATTAAACCAGGCCTACGTGCCAAATATGTTATCTGGTCAATGGGGAGGGACTATGTGTTTAACAGAACCTCAGGCAGGAAGTTCTCTATCAGATATTGTTACAAAAGCAACTCCAACAGAGGATGGTTTTTATAAAATTTCTGGGCAGAAAATTTTTATTTCAGGAGGAGATAATAATTTTACTGAAAACGTTGTCCATCTAGTATTGGCAAGAATTGAAGGGGCTCCGAAAGGAACCAAAGGAATTTCTCTATTTGTGGTTCCAAAGAATCGGCCAACTACTTCAGGGGCATTAGAATTTAATGATGTTACAACTGTTGCAGATTTTCAGAAAATGGGGCAACGAGGATATTGTACCACCCACCTAGGTTTTGGAGATGCAGATGACTGTAAGGGATGGATTGTTGGTGAACCTAACCAAGGATTAAAGTATATGTTTTTAATGATGAATTCTGCAAGAATTGCTGTTGGAAGAGGAGCTTCTGCTATTGCTTCTGCGGCATATCAAGCATCATTACAGTATGCAAATGAACGTCCTCAAGGAAGAAAATTATCAAGTAATGGTAAGAAAAATCCAGAAGAAAATCAAGCATTAATTATAGAACACCCAGATGTTAGAAGAATGCTTTTAATGCAAAAAGCGGTCGTAGAAGGATCTATGAGTTTGGTTTTTTTAGCGGCAAAATATTACGACATCATAGAAACTGCAACTTCACCAGAGGAAAAAGAGAAATATAATTTGTTGTTGGAAATGATTATTCCAATTGTAAAAACATATCCATCTGAAGCTGGAGCTGCTGCTGTAAATAACGGTTTACAGGTTCTAGGGGGCTACGGATTTTGTGCAGATTTTATTTTACAACAATACTACAGAGACATACGAATATCTGCTTTATACGAAGGAACTACAGGGATACAATCTCAAGATTTATTAGGTAGAAAAGTAACCATGAGTAATGGTAAGGCATTGCAATTACTTTCTGCTGAAATTATGATAACAATCAATGAAGCAAAAGAAATAGAAGGCTTGCAATCGTATGCAAACACTCTTGAAGCAAAACTACAACTCACTCAAAAAGTATTGGGTCATTTAATGCCTCATGCAATGAAAGGTGATTACGAAAGATACCTAGCAGATGCCTCTATTTTTATGGAATTCTTTAGTTTAATTTTAGTGGGTTGGACTTGGTTAGATCTAGGAGTAAATGCCACAAAAGCAATGAGTGCTGATGGTAAATATTCAAAAGAATTTTACGAAAGTAAAATACATACCATGAAATATTTCTTTACCTATGAATTGCCAAAAACATCAGGACTATCAGAGATTCTATTTAATACTGAATCTATTACTATAAAAAAAGACACAGAACCCGTAATTTAATGAACGCACATCAACAATTTAATTTAGAAGGCAAGGTTGCTATTATTACAGGATCTAGTAAAGGAATAGGAAAAGCTATTGCTAAAGGCTTAGCTGAAAAAGGAGCCAGTGTTGTTATAAGTAGTAGAAGTCAAGAAGCTTGTGATGAAGTTGTAAAAGAGTTTACAGCTCTTGGATTAAAAGCCATCGGAATAGCTTGCCATATTGGTAAAGAAGATCAAAGAAAAGCTTTAGTAGATCTTACAATTAAAGAGCTAGAGCGTATTGATATTTTAGTGAATAATGCTGCAATTAATCCGGTTTTTGGACCTATTGAAGATGTAGATCCAGCAATTTTTGATAAGATTATGGATGTAAATGTAAAAGCACCTTGGGCATTGTCTAATCTAGTATTGCCTCATATGCAAGAACATAAAAAAGGAAGTATTATTAATATAGCATCTGTGGAGGCGTTAACTCCTGGTCTTGGATTAGGATTGTATAGCACAAGTAAAGCTGCTATTTTAATGCTGACTAAAAACCAAGCGAAAGAATGGGGGCAACACGGAATAAGAGCCAATGCCATTTGCCCAGGACTTATACAAACAAAATTTAGTGCTGCCTTGTGGACTAACGAAAAACTATTGAATAAAGTACAAAAAACCATCCCGAGCGGACGCATGGGGCAGCCTGAAGAAATGGTAGGAATTGCAAGTCTACTAGCTTCTGATGCGGGCTCTTATATGACTGGAGGAGTGTATACGGCAGATGGTGGATATATGATTGCAGGTTAGGTAGCTGACCATACATTAGAATGCAATGGATGAATTAAAATCATTCTATGTTCAATAATACTCCATAAAAACGACACTTATTAATACTGAAAACGAACCATGAACTTCGAATATTCACAAAAATCAAAAGACTTACAGGTAAAACTTACCGCTTTTATTGAAGAACATATTGTTCCTGTAGAAGCAGAGTTCCATGCTTTTCAACAGAACACAGAAAACTTATGGAAACGTTGGCCTAAAACAGAAGAACTCAAACAAAAAGCCAAAAATGCAGGATTGTGGAACCTTTTTTTACCCAAAGATTATGGAGATTTAAGCCCTGGTTTAACCAACCTAGAATATGCCCCATTAGCAGAAATTATGGGGAGAAGAATTTGGATTTCAGAGATATTTAATTGCTCGGCACCAGATACTGGAAATATGGAAGTATTGGCAAAATACGGAAATGATGCACAAAAAGATGCATGGTTAACTCCTTTAATGGCAGGAGAAATTCGCTCTGCATTTTTAATGACAGAACCAGAAGTAGCCTCTTCAGATGCCACAAACATAGAAACTTCTATTGTTTTAGAAGGAGATGAATATGTAATTAACGGTAGAAAATGGTGGTCTAGTGGAGGTATGGATCCTCATTGTAAAGTAGCAATTGTTATGGGGAAAACAGACCCAACTGCTTCTAGACACCAACAACAAAGTATGGTGTTGGTTCCCTTAGACACTCCAGGAGTTGAAATCATCAGACCCTTATCTGTATTAGGGTTTTACGATTCTCCAGAAGGACATGCGGAAATTGTTTTAAACAATGTTCGTGTTCCTAAAGATCATTTAATTTTAGGAGAGGGGAGAGGTTTTGAAATAGCACAAGGACGATTAGGCCCAGGTAGAATTCATCATTGTATGCGTTTGGTAGGAATGGCACAATATGCGTTAGAACTCATGTCGCAAAGAACCTTAGAACGAGAAGCTTTTGGAAAGAAGTTTGTAGATTTTAGTAGTATTCGTCATGAAATTGCCAAATCTCAATGTGAGATAGAACAAGCACGTTTGCTCACATTATCTGCAGCCGACAAGATGGATAAATTAGGAAATAAAGAGTCTAAAGATATTATAGCAATGATAAAAATTGTGGCACCCAAAATGGCTTTAAAAGTTATTGATAGAGCGATGCAAATTTTAGGAGGAAAAGGTGTTGGACCAGATACGCAATTAGCACACTATTTTGCGATTGCAAGAATGCTTAGATTGGCAGATGGCCCAGATGAGGTGCATATGTATCAGTTAGGAAAAAGTGTTATTAGAACTCACGGAAAACTGTCATAATGTCTAATCAAGAAGTACGAAAAGGAGAAGAGTTACCAGCGGTAAAACTTAAACAGTTTTTACAAGAAAACCACTTGATTGGCTCTATAGAGAGTGAATTATTTGTGAAGCAATTTACCCACGGATATTCTAATCTCACCTATCTCTTATCTATAGAAAACAAAGAATATGTGTTGCGTAAACCGCCTATAGGTGCTATTAAAAGAGGTCATGATATGAGTCGTGAGTTTAAGGTGCAATCTGCAGTTAAAAAAGAGTTTTCTAAAGTTCCTAAGATGTTTGCATATACAGATGATGCTGCTGTTTTAGGAAGTGAATTCTACATTATGGAGAAAGTAGAAGGAATTATCTTAAATTTTAAGGAAGCAAAAAAAAGAGATATTCCAGCAAATGACTATAAGACAATTGCCAATGCTTGGTTAGATACTTTTACTGAATTACATCAGCTAGATTATGACGCCATTGGTTTAACAAATTTAGGAAAGCCAGAAGGATATGTAGAAAGACAAGTAACCAATTGGGGAAAGCAATACCTAAAAGCAGCAACCAAGGATGTTCCTTCAGCAGAGAAGGTCATGCAATGGATGCAAGAAAATCAACCAAAAAACTACCAACATTGCTTAATTCACAACGATTATAAATACGATAATGTTGTTTTTAAAGACAATTCTTGGAAAGAAATTACCGCTGTTTTAGATTGGGAAATGGCCACGCTCGGAGATCCATTAATGGATCTAGGAACTTCATTAGGATATTGGACTTTAGCATCTGATCATGATTTTGTAAAACAAGGAATTCCTTCGCCAACAATTTTTGAAGGAAATCCAATGAGAAGTGAAATTGTAGCATCATACGCAAAAAAATCTGGAAGAGACATTCACAACATGGTGTTTTATTACGTGTTTGGATTGTTTAAAATAGCAGTAATAGCACAACAAATATATTATAGATATAGTAAAGGCTTAACATCAGATCCTCGTTTCGCTAACTTGGATAAAGCAGCAGAATTGTGTTGTAATTTGGCCTTAAAATCTATTAAAACTAATTCAATAGATTAGAGATGAGTGAGCAATTAAATCAAAAAAATATTTTCAAAAAGCTACAAGATTTTTCTGATAGCAGACCTGTTTTTATGCTCAATTATTTGAATTATAAAGAAACAGTAGATGAAACTGGAAAAACAGGAAAAGAAGCGTATGCAGATTATTTACAAGCAGCAGTTCCTTTTTTTGAAACAATTAATGCCGAGATTATCTTTAAAGGATCACCACTCGCAACCATCTTAGGGCCATCTGATGAGCCACTTTGGGATGAAGTACTGATTGTGAGATATGCCAATAAAAATGAGTTTATGAAATTGATGGCAATGAAAGATTATCCTAGAGATCTAAGAGCTTTGGCATTGTCAGATTCGCGATTAATTTTTTGTAAGTAGTTGTTCTAAATAGAAGTTGAAGAGGTAGGTTTATAAAACAAAGAACTTGCTCAAGTATCAAATATTAATTATTTAATAAAAAAACTTAGTAGTATGCAAGTAAAAAATAAAATAGTGATTATCACAGGAGCAGGTTCAGGAATTGGAAAAGCAGCGGCTATTCATTTTGCTCATCATGGTGCAAAAGTAGTAGTTTCTGATATTAATTTAGAAAATGCAAAAAAAGTAGCAGATGAAATTGTAACAAATGGAGGAGAATCGCTACCTATAAAAACAGATGTTACTAAGTTTGAAGAAGTAGAAGACTTGCTAAAACAAACAGTTAACAAATATAAATCATTGGATGTTATTGTAAATAATGCAGGGATTGGCCCTAATTTACTACCAACTCACAAGTCTAGATTAGAAGATTGGGACAGGGTTATAGCTGTAAACCAAACAGGAGTTTTTTATTGTATGAAAGTAGCAATACAACAGTTTTTATTACAAGGACATGGTAATATTGTGAATATAGCATCTTTAGCAGGCTTAAAAGCCTCCCCTAATAATATTAGTTATAGTGCTAGTAAATTTGCAGTAGTAGGAATGACAAAATCGGCTGCTATGGAATATGCAACTAAAAATATACGAGTAAATGCGGTTTGTCCTGGGTATACAGAATCGGCATTATTAGATCAATTAATAAATGCAAAACCAGAAATGGATGCCATTTTAAAGAGTGTTATTCCAATGAAACGCTATGGTAAGGCTAAAGAAATTGCAGATGCTGTAGTATGGTTAGCTTCAGATCAAACAAAATTTATGACAGGTCAAACAATTACCTTAGATGGTGGAACATCTTTGTAGAAATTAAATAATTTATAACTATAAAATAGAGAACAAATGAAAAAGTGGCTTCCATTAATAATTATATTAGTAGTGCTATATGTTGGGTATAGCTGGGCAAAAGGAATAAACAATACTGCAGTTGTAAATCAAGAAGATGCAAAAGCTGCATGGTCTAATGTTGAAAGTGCCTATCAACGAAGAAATGATTTGATTGGCAACTTAGTAAAAACGGTTCAAGGCGCAGCAGATTTTGAAAAATCAACATTAACTGAAGTTGTAAATGCAAGAGCTAAAGCAACATCTACAACCATTAATGCGGGGAATTTAACAGGAGCAAGTTTAGCTCAGTTTCAACAAGCACAGTCCGGCTTATCAAGTGCCTTGTCTAAGTTGTTGGTAGTGGTAGAAAAATACCCAGATTTAAAATCAAATCAGAATTTTTTAGAACTACAAAATCAGTTAGAAGGAACTGAGAATCGAATTAAGATGGAGAGAGATCGATTTAATGGAAAAGTAAACCAATACAACAAACATATTAAAGTATTTCCTAATAGCGTTTTAGCAGGAGTATTTGGTTTTGAGGGCATGGATCTTTATTCATCGAATCCTGGATCAGAAAATGCAGTAGAGGTAAATTTTGACTTTAATAAGAAAGAATAATGTCAAAAAAAACACCTTTTATTTCTACCCAAGATGAAGAAGCGATTGTGGCTGCTATTCAAGAAGCAGAGAAAAATACTTCTGGCGAAATACGAGTTCATATAGAAGCACATACAGACGAAGATCATTACGAACATGCAAAGAAAGTTTTTGATGAATTAAAGATGCATGAAACCGAATTAAGAAATGGAGTGCTCTTTTATATAGCAGTAAATGATCATAAATTTGTGATTCTTGGCGATCAAGGAATTAATGATAAAGTAGCAGATAATTTTTGGGATACAACAAAAGAAATGATGCAAAATTATTTCAGAAAAGAAGCATTTAAAGAAGGTCTCGTTGAAGGTATATTAAAGGCAGGACAAGAATTGAAAATTCATTTTCCTTATCAAGATGATGATACAGATGAATTGTCTAACGAAATCTCTAAAAGCTCATGAAAAACATCTTATTAGTTGTATTTTTTGGACTTTTCTTTGCAGGCAGTAGTCTGGCGCAATATGAAATTCCTGATGTTCCAAAAAAGCAGACCAGCGTTTATGATTATTCAAAAGTGCTATCTTTATCAGAAGCAACAAGTTTAGAGCAAAAGCTACTCCAGTATTCAGCGTCTACATCCACACAAATTGTAGTGATTGTAATTAACTCAACAAATGGAGAAGATATTAATTATCTAGCTGCCAACTGGGGAGAAAAATGGAAAATTGGTCAAAAAGACAAAGACAATGGAGTTTTATTGTTGTTAGCTAAAGGAGACCGAAAAGTTGCCATTCAAGCAGGAAGAGGAACCGAGGGAGCTCTTACAGACTTGATGTCTAAAAGAATCATAGAATCACGTATTATCCCCGAATTTAAAAGAGGAAATTATTATAAGGGCTTAGATAAAGGCACTGATGGAATTTTTGAAGTATTAACAGGAGAGTTTAAAGAAACTAGAAAACGAAAAAGTAAGAAAAAAGGAAAAGGCTTTTCAGGAGTTCTTCCATTTATAGTAATTGTTTTCCTATTTTTTGCTTTTAGAAACAGAGGAGGCGGAAAAAATGGTGGGAGAAGATCTGGGTCAGGTGCTTTATTAGACATTCTTATTTTAAGCAGCATGGGAAGAAGTGGCGGATTTGGAGGCGGAAGTTCTTCAGGAGGTAGCTTTGGTAGTGGAGGATTTGGTGGAGGATTTGGTGGCGGAAGTTTTGGAGGCGGAGGTGCCTCTGGGAGTTGGTAAAATTATTCTAGACACACTTTTTATCTACATCCGGAGAAGGTCTGTATGCATAGTATTGCAATACTTCTTCTAAAGCTATTTTAAGTGCTTTGTTAATGGGTATAATCATGTTTCCTAAGTTAAAATCTATCTGATTTAATTGCATATAATACTCTGTAAATACAGGTACATACAATCCTTTTGTAATTGCCTCAGCAGTTGAGTTATAAATATCTGTTTGATCTTCTTTAATAATTTTACAGGTAGCCAATCTCAAATTCCCATATTTGTCTGTATTGGCAGCAAACCCAAACAATCTGCAAATTAATCCACGGTATTTGTAATTGCTACAACTTCCCTTGCCGGAAATAGACAAGGCTTTGTAGATAATACAGGTAGCGCTTTGATTTTCATTTAGTAAAGCAAGCATTTTTTCAGCTTCACCATTTAAAAATAAATGAAAAGCCCATGGCAAAAATTCTAAAGGAGATGCCTCTACATGCGGTGATGTACAGCATTTTCCACAACCAGAGACACAGCCAATACCCGTTGTTTGAGTAAATTTGGTGGTTTCTTGTTCTAATTGATGAAAAAGTTTTTCCACCAATACTACCCTTCGTTCTATTGACATTGTTTTTTGCCTAAGGTACCATTAACAAGTCCGGTATTGTAAGTTTCTTATTTAAAAGAATTTAGAATAATTGAATTTATTAGCTATCAGATTTCTAGTGCAGTAGGTTTGTGAAAAAATATTTTCCCTTAAAACTAGGGTCTATGAAGTTTTAAGTTTGTATTAAAAAAATTCTTATTATTAGCTAATTAAGAGCTACAAGACAGCATAGAACATCCTACTTTATGTCTTGCCCATTCTGGTCTTTTTGCAAACCAATGCTCAAACTTTGGCTGCTCTGAATATGGTTCTTTTAACAGTAAATACATTTCCTCAAGTAATGAGGTATCTCCTTTATCTGCCTTGTCTATTGCCAACTGCGCCATGTAATTTCTGAGCACATACTTTGGATTGACTTTGTTCATCTGTTGTAGACGTTCATCAGCTGATGTAGTTTCATCTTCCAATCGTTTGGCGTAGTCAGCAAACCACTGTTTCCAATTATTTAAAACATTTCCTTTTATGGTATCTGGAGTGTAAAAAGCATCCTGTATTAATTCAACTCCTTTTTCTGGCTGCTCCTTCTTAAAAGAACTTAATGTCCTAAAAAAAATAGTCATGTCTGTTTCTGTTGCTTGAAGATTGTTTTCTAGAGACTGGATAATATTGATGTCTGTTTCCTTATCAGAAGTCAATCCTAATTTAGCTCGCATCATGTCTTGAGACTTTTTCTCAAAGTTGCTTTTATAACCTTCCAAGATTTTTTCTAAAGGAGCTGCTTCTTCAATTAATGGATATAAGGCATTTGCCAATTGATATAAATTCCACAAACCAATGGTAGGTTGGTTTCCATATCTATATCTCTTATGTTGCTTGTCTGTTGTATTTGGCGTCCACCCAAAATCAAAACCTTCTAGCCAACCATACGGTCCGTAATCTATGGTTAGGCCTAAAATAGACATGTTATCTGTATTCATAACCCCATGAACAAAGCCTACTCGTTGCCAATGAATAATCATTTCTAAAGTCTTACTGCTCACTTCTTGGAAGAATTGTAGATACACTTCTTTACTAGGTTTTCCTAGATGTGAAAAATGACTTTTTATGGTATAATCTGTGAGTATTTTTAAATTTTTAATATCGTTTCTTGAGGAAAAAATCTCAAAATTCCCAAAGCGTAAAAATGATTTAGCAACTCTAGAAACAATTGCGCCCTTCTCGTGTGCTGGGTTTCCGTTGTACATGACATCTCTTAACACCTTATCACCAGTTAAACTTAATGATAGCGCCCTTGTTGATGGAACTCCAAGATGATGCATGGCTTCACTGCATAAATATTCTCTAACAGAAGAGCGTAGTACTGCCAAACCATCTGCAGTTCTAGAATAAGGTGTTGGGCCAGATCCTTTTAGTTGAACAGCCCAGTCTTTAATTTCGCCTAAATTTATGGCTCTTCCATCACCCAATTGACCAGCCCAGTTGCCAAATTGATGTCCGGCATAGCACATGGCAAAGGGTTTTGAGTTTTTTAAAACACTATTTCCAGTCACAAATTCTAAAAATTCTCTAGATTGAATATCTTCATTAGAAAAATCAAGGGTGTGTTGCATTTCATCAGACACATGAAGTAAGGTAGGATTTGAGGTTTTAATAGGCCTAACAAATGAATACACAGCTTCTAGGACCTCTCGTCTAGTATTTTCTAGATTTGGATCTGCAGGTAGCTGGTCTGTAAAGAAATTTGTTAGTTGTGTGTTCAATTTTTATTCGTTTATACTTGTGAAACTTTATAAATAAATGTGATATTTTTTTTGTGATTACTTTAATTTGTCTGCATGCAGGGTTCTCAATTGTTGTAATTTTGGATTGATAACATAAGAACAATAACCAGAATTTTGATTGTTTTTATAATAGGCTTGGTGTTCTTTTTCTGCTTCGTAGAAAATAGTTAAAGGACTAATTTCTGTGACTAATTTAGCATCAAAATGTGGTGCCAATTCTTTTAGAATTAGCTGTGCAATTTCTTGTTGTTTTTCATTGTGAAAAAAAATTACAGATCTGTATTGTGTCCCTACATCTGCTCCCTGTCTGTTTAATTGAGTTGGGTTGTGTGTGGTCATAAAGATGATTAAAATTGTCTCGTAAGAAACAATACTTGCATCATATGTAATTTGAATAACTTCTGCATGCCCAGTTAATCCAGAGCATATTTCTCTATAGGTTGGTCTTCCTGGAGCATTGCCTCCAGAATATCCAGAGACTACTTTTTCAATACCTTTAACTTCTAAAAAAACAGTTTCTGTACACCAAAAACATCCACCGCCAAATGTGGCTAATTTTAAATTACTCATTTTCAGATGCTTTTTTTAATTTCATAGATGCAGAGTTCACACAATAGCGAAGCCCACTTGGTTTTGGCCCGTCTGGGAAAATATGACCTAAATGTCCATCACAGGTATTACACAAAACTTCAACCCGCACCATTCCATAGGTTGTGTCTTTGATATATTTGATGGCGTTTTCTTTGATGGGTTGCGTAAAACTTGGCCATCCAGAACTTGAATCAAATTTAATACTAGCATCAAACAATTGGGTATCACAACAAACACACTGATAAATACCTTCATCAAAAATAGCACAAAGAGCTCCTGTATGAGGTCTTTCAGTTCCATGTAATCTGCTAATTTGAAATTGTTCTGGGGTTAATATTGCACGCCAATCGTCTTCAGTTTTTTCTACTCTTTTGTGAGGCGTGGGATTTCCATTCACTGAAAAGTGAATGACATCTTTCCATGTAATCATTTTTCTTAATTTTATATAAAATTAATGAAATAGAATGAGATTATAGAGGATCTGTATGGATCTATTTTTGTCTAAAATAAATAGTAATGGGTACTCCAGAAAAATTATAGTGTTCTCTCAATTGATTTTCAACATACCGTTTGTAAGGATCTTTTACATACTGAGGTAGATTAGAGAAAAATGCAAACTGAGGAGTCTGTGTAGGCAATTGCATGCAGTATTTTATTTTCACAAACTTACCTTTGGTAGCAGGAGGAGAGTTCTGCTGAACAATTTCTAACATTGTTTCGTTCAATTTACTAGTAGAAATTCTTCTTTTTCTATTTTCAAAAACTTCAACGGCTGTTTCAATAGCTTTTAAAAGACGTTGTTTTGTAAGTACTGAGGTGAAAATGATTGGAACATCTGTAAAAGGAGCAATTTGTCGACGTATTTCTGCTTCAAAATCACGCATGGTGTTGGTTTCTTTTTCAACTAAATCCCATTTATTAATTAAGATGATAACTCCTTTTCTGTTTTTATCAGCCAGCCAAAAAATATTCTGATCTTGGCTTTCAAAACCTCGTGTAGCATCTACCATTAAAATAACAACATCTGAATATTCTATGGTTCGAACAGCACGCATCACAGAGTAAAATTCTAAATCTTCTTTTACTTTAGATTTCTTTCTAATTCCGGCAGTATCTACCAAATTAAAATCAAACCCAAAACGATTGTATTTTGTATCTATAGAATCTCTGGTAGTTCCTGCAATATCGGTTACAATATTTCTATCTTCCCCAATTAAGGCATTTATAAAAGATGATTTCCCTGCATTTGGTCTTCCAACAACAGCAAAACGCGGCAATTCTTCTTTGTCTAAATCTATTGCTTCTGGCTCGGGCATTTCAGCAACAATGGCATCTAAAATATCACCAGTTCCACTTCCATTAATAGAAGAAATTGTGTGATAATCACCAAGACCAAGGTTGTAGAATTCAACAGCATCAGCATCTCTCATGGCATTATCTACCTTATTAACAGCGGTAAAAATAGGTTTTTTTACTTTTCTTAAAATTTTTGCTACTTCAGCATCCATAGGGGTAATTCCCTGTTCTACATCAACAACAAAAATAATAATGTCTGATTCTTCAATAGCTAATTGAACTTGTTTTCTAATCTCACCTTCAAATATATCATCTGAACCAATTACATACCCGCCAGTGTCTATTACAGAAAATTCTTTCCCGTTCCAGTCAGACTTCCCATAATGTCTATCACGAGTAACACCACTTACAGCATCAACAATAGCATCTCTTCGTTGCACTAAACGATTAAAAAGTGTTGATTTTCCAACATTAGGCCTTCCTACTATGGCTACAATACTACTCATGAAAGTAAATTTTTTGCAAAGATACTATTTTACAGTAGACTAGCTAAGAGATTGGAACTTGTTTGCAATCATTTTTGGTTATAGCCAAAACGTTTTAATTCTTTGTCGTTGGAGCGCCAATTTTTATTTACTTTCACATACAGTTCTATAAATATTTTTTTTCCAAAGAAAAATTCTAAATCTTTTCTTGCTTCTGCTCCAACACGTTTAATGGCGGTTCCTTTATGACCAATGATAATTCCTTTTTGAGTTTCTCTTTCTACCATAATTACAGACCTAATTCTAATAATTGTTTCTTCTTCTGCAAAACTTTCTGTTTCTACTTCTACAGAATATGGAATCTCTTTTTTATAATGGGTAAGAATTTTCTCTCGTATTTTTTCATTTACAAAAAACCTTTCTGGTTTGTCTGTTAATTGATCTTTTGGGTAAAAAGCGGGTCCTTCTGGTAATAGCTCAACTATTTTATTGAAAACCGTATCTACATTAAATTTTTCGAGAGCAGAGATTACATAGGTAAATGAGTTTGGAACCTTCGTTTGCCAGTAGTTTACTTTTTCTTCTACTTCTTCTTGTGTTGACTTATCTATTTTATTAATTAATAAAATAACCGGTATCTTACTAGTAATAATTCTTTTGAAGAAGGCCTCGTTTTTAAGCTCTTTTTCTCCAATTTCAACCATGTATATTAAAATATCTGCATCATCAAAAGCAGACTTTACAAAATCCATCATAGATTCTTGTAACTGATATGCTGGCTGTAAAATACCAGGAGTATCTGAAAAGATGATTTGATGCTCATCTCCATTTACAATTCCAAGAATACGATGCCTGGTTGTTTGCGCTTTTGCTGTAATAATTGATAGTTTTTCACCTACCAATGCATTCATTAAAGTTGATTTTCCAACATTTGGATTGCCAATAATATTTACAAAACCTGCTTTGTGTGTCATAGCGCAAAGATAAAATGTTTTTTAAAGATTGCTTTACAATTCATAGAAACTTGTTAGCCAAGAAACTACCTTTTTTAGAATAAAATTACAAGGTTTGTTTGGTGGTTGATCTTTTTTTGCAGTATCTTTGGGGTCTAAATCGCGGGATAGAGCAGTAGGCAGCTCGTCGGGCTCATAACCCGAAGGTCGTTGGTTCGAGTCCAACTCCCGCTACAAAGAAACTCCTTGAGAAATCAAGGAGTTTTTATTTTGGGGTCAAGTGATGCTTGCATCGTCTTGAGAACAAAATAAAAAATCAGATTGCAAAGCAATTGGAGTTTCTTTGGGCTGTTCTCCTCTATGGCCCATTTCGAAACAACGTGGAGAAATGAATCCAACTCCCGCTACTAAAACAATAAAACGGTTATACTATTATAAAGTGTAGCCGTTTTTTTTATCAAAACACATATTTTGTAAATAAAACTTTACATTTTAATTTATTTCGACTACCTTTGTAAGGTAAACTTTACATAAATTTAAATAAAACTAAAATGGAAGCTTTGGGAATTATGGGATTCATCTTTGGATTAGCAGCGTTAGCTCAAGTACGTAAATTAAAAGAAAATGTAGAAACCTTAAAAGATGAGGTTAATAAATTAAAATAATATGATGAAAGAAGAAAGAAAAAAAAGAACGATTCGATTAGCAATTTGGACCTGGACTTGGGTCGCTACATTAGCCGTTGCTACATTTGGACCAAAATTCATTTGGGAAAACAGTACACTATGGACAACTTTGGCAATATGTATTAACCTGATTAATGGAGTTTTAATGATTTTGGCAAATAGATCATTATTTAATCATTATGATGAACTTGAACGTAAAATTCACCTTGAATCAATGGGTTTAACTCTTGGTGCTACTGTTATTGTAGGGTTGAGTTATTCACTTTTGGACATAACTAACCTAATCACATCAGATGCTGAGATCAGTTACCTTATCATGTTCATGTCTGTTACCTACTTCATAACCTTGTTAATTAATAGAAAAAGATATCTATGAAGAATATAGTTCGTAACCTCAGAAAACAAAGAGAACTTACTCAGGAGCAGTTGGGAGAAATAATTGGTGTATCAAGGCAAACAATAAATGCTATTGAAAAAGAAAAATTTGATCCAAGTTTACCTACTGCATTCAAAATGTCTAAATTATTTGAAATACCTATTGAGAAATTCTTCTTTTTTGAGGGATCTAAATAATTAATTGTATTGATTTATACAGATCTAAAAAATCTCTTGGAGTAAAACTTATGTTCGATATTTCAATAGAGAACTCTACAAAGAAACTCCTTGAGAAATCAAGGAGTTTTTATTTTGGGGTCAAGTGATG
>OJFP01000313.1_pt1 | contig 37188 bp, 31 predicted proteins | sample 1594141 | NCBI WGS metagenome assembly OJFP01 (sample SAMN05416843, study PRJEB24817) | seawater metagenome | isolation source: Sea water | place: Canada:Atlantic | collected 2013-07 | reverse complement strand
CGAGCTGGGTTTAGAACGTCGTGAGACAGTTCGGTCCCTATCTGCCGTGGGCGTTTGAGAATTGAAGAGGGCTGCTCCTAGTACGAGAGGACCGGAGTGGACGAACCTCTGGTGTTCGGGTTGTCACGCCAGTGGCATTGCCCGGTAGCTACGTTCGGACAGGATAACCGCTGAAAGCATCTAAGCGGGAAGCCCCCTTCAAGACGAGATCTCCCTGAGGACTTGATCCTCCTAAAGTGCCGTTGAAGACGACGACGTTGATAGGCTGGGTGTGTAAGTACAGTGATGTATTGAGCTAACCAGTACTAATTGCACGTGAGGCTTGACCATATAATCATGAGTTTTGTTCAGGTGGACTGGCGTTAAGCCAGAAAGTTTGAAAGGACGATGAGATTAGGTTGAGACGTTAACAATCAACTTTGAGATAATCGTAAACAAGATTATAGCGAGTGAGTATAACTAGGCATACTATCGCACACGCGAGAAAGCGCCTAAAAAGCACAGCAACTTCATTCATTGAATAGTTAAGAATCTGCGGAGAACTCCGAAGCGGGGCAACCTGCTTCTACAGGCAAAAGCCGGTAGAGAGAGAAGAGTACACTGCGAAAGAATTGCCTGACGACATTAGCGAGTGTGAACCACCTGATCCCATCTCGAACTCAGAAGTGAAAGTGCTTAGCGCCGATGGTAGTGTGGGGTTTCCCCATGTGAGAGTAGGTCATTGTCAGGCATTATATTTAGAAAAACCCCGTACTCGTTTGAGTGCGGGGTTTTTTTATGGGTGTTTGGAAAGGCTGCGATAAGGGGGTCTGACCCCTTTATTCTGTTTTTGGGGGTGTGTGCGGTCAATTCGAGTCGGTTAAATTTTGGCGCGCGCGGTTACGTTAAAGCTGATGCTTACTCGGTCGGATGCGCTTTGGTTCATCTCTACGCCGTGTTCCAGCCAGCCGGGAAAGATGTAGAGTCGGCCGGGTTCGGGAGGCATTTTAATTTCGGTTGCTGTGAATGAGGTTTGCTTGGTCGCGGGATACGGCATCATTCTCGACGCGGTGCGTGGGTCGCGGAAAAATAGGCTACCGCATTTAGGGGCATCTAGGCTGATGTAGTAAACACCGCTAAAGTAGCAGTTGGCGTGGAAATGCACCTGATTAGAGGCGCCTGGCGGGCTAATATTGACCCAGGCTTGGTGATCGAATGTGAGCCCAGGCATAAAGTGTTGAGATTCGGCTATGCGCTCACAGGCCTGCAGGATTCGTTGGTTTATTTGTGCAAATTCAGGCAGTTCTTGAAGAATGTTATTGCTCTGCCAGCCGGCGACATTCGTCCGGCTTACCCCGCGGGCGTCTTTTGCGCGAAGCGCGTAGGCGAGCGCGAGCAATTCTTTGTTGAGTGCGACGTAATCGTCGATTACTGTGCCCCAAACAACGCTAGGGAATAGAGCCTGAGCTTTTAATTCCAAAAACTGCTCCTTTTTGCTTTTTTATTATGACGGCACAGTAACTCTATTCTGGGACCTTGTCTAACGGCATTAGTTTTAACAATGTAACGACTTATTACTTGCCAAATAGCCCTAATCAACCTACTTTTACCCCTCTACAAAAAGAAGCTTCGCTCATGAGGCGAATAAAGGAAGGTTCATGTTAAAGCGCGTTTTAACCCTGTTTTTAGTCCCCCTAACCTTGATTGTCGCACCCCTCGCCTTTGGCGCAGAAGCGGGTCATGATCGTTTAGATTTAACCTCTAGCTGGGTTGGTCTTGCATCAATCCTCACGTTTATTGCCGCGTATGCGCTGGTCATAGGCGAGGAATATACCCACCTGCCAAAATCCAAGCCGGTAATTTTAGCGGCAGGGATAATTTGGGCGATGATCGCGTTCGTTTACGCACAACAAGGCTATGATCATATCGTGGAAGAATCGGTTCGTGAGTTTCTAATCGAATTTGCGGAACTATTCCTATTCCTTCTCGCGGCGATGACTTACGTCAACTCGATGAGTGAGAGACGCGTTTTTGAAGGCCTGCGGACATTCCTTGTCAGTAAAGGACTAGGCTATCGTCAACTATTCTGGATTACCGGCTTACTCAGCTTTTTCCTTTCACCCCTGATAGATAATCTGACCACCGCTCTGGTTATGTGCGCGGTAGTGATGGCGGTGGGTAAAGACAATGCGAAGTTTGTCGCGGTGAGTTGCGTCAATATCGTTGTTGCCGCTAATGCCGGTGGGGCGTTTTCACCGTTTGGTGATATCACCACGCTGATGGTTTGGCAGAGTGGGTTAATTCCCTTCGCTACCTTCTTCTCGCTCTTCGTACCGTCGGTTGTGAACTATCTTGTACCAGCGTTTATCATGCAGTTTGCTGTTTCTACGGAGGTTCCTGCTGTGACGGAGGAGTCGGTTCGTATTAAACGAGGTGCATGGGTAATCGTTGGCTTGTTCGGTTGCACGATCGCCATTGCAGTCAGTTTCCACAATTTCCTTCACCTTCCGCCGTTCTTAGGTATGATGACCGGCCTCGCGCTGCTCAAAATTTTTGGTTATTACCTCAAGATGACACACAAGCCGCATCCAAACGATGAGGCTGAACATGGACAGGTAGGTGATATTGGAGCATTCGATAGCTTCAAACAGGTAGCTCGCGCGGAGTGGGATACGCTGTTGTTCTTCTTTGGCGTAATTATGTGCGTAGGGGGACTTGGCTTTATAGGGTACCTCTCTTTCGCCAGCGAATGGATGTACGAAGGCTTAGGTCCAACGCTTGCGAATAGCCTGGTGGGTGTTCTTAGCGCCATAGTCGATAATATTCCAGTGATGGTCGCTATCCTACAAATGAACCCTGTGATGGATGAAATGCAGTGGTTGCTGGTGACACTGACAGCTGGTGTGGGCGGCAGCTTGCTCTCGATAGGATCGGCGGCAGGTGTCGCACTAATGGGGCAGGCGAGGGGCAAGTACACGTTCTTCGGGCATCTCAAGTGGACGCCTGTTATCGCAATAGGCTATGTGCTGAGTATATTGGTCCACCTGTGGTGGAATGCTGGCTATGTCGGTGTTGTCCCGGGCCTGTAAGCGCCTGCGAAGCCGCTGGCCCTTCAGCTAAGACGGCATCGTAATCAAAAGCCTCCTGTGCAAAAAGCAGGGGGCTTTTTTGTCTTTGCCAGCAGAGAATTGAGAATGAAATGTGAGTGAATTGAAAATGCAGTGAGATCGGACCGAGAGCGGATCGATCGCAGAGTGCAAACTCTCGCTGGTTGCTTGTAAGGAGATAAGCCGAATATTTTAAAGGTCAAATTCAATTGAAAATTTACGAAGTGTAGGTATCATCCTGTATCACCAGTCGCGTTAGATCAAAGGCCTCTTAAGTGAAGAAACACATTGTAGTAGTAGACGACGATACAGTGTTTGGCGAAATTCTGTGCGCGGGGCTCCATAAAAATGCCTTTACTACTCAGCGCTTCGACACAGTCGACGCCTTCCTAAAGAATCTCGGCTCTATCAGCGCCGACCCGGTAGACCTTTTCATTATCGATTTTCATCTAGATAAGCCGAATATTAATGGATTAGATCTGTGTCGACGGATCAAATCTAAGGGCGCTTATCCGGTGATCATGCTAACGGGAGAAGACGACGTCGAAACCACTTTAGCCTGTCTATATGCCGGTGCCGAGCAGTATGTGACCAAACCCTACGAACTCGATGAACTGGTGGCAAGAATCCATGTGGTTCTAAAGGGGTGGGCACGAGCTGCCGTCTCTTATCTCGAATCGAGTGGGGACGTCGAAAAACTAACGCTTACGCTTCAGGGGCGAAGCCGAGTGCTTAGCTGCGGGGACAAGGAAACCAAGCTCACTCAGCGTGAGGTGAGCCTTGCTGAAAGCCTATTGGGTAGTATTGGTATCGAAATGGAGAGAGAGCACATCTATTTCGCAATCTTCGGCCGCGCGATGGAGCCCTTCAGCCGCGCCGTTGATATTCTGGTCGCACGTCTGCGAAAGAAGCTAAAACTTGTTACCGACGATTACGTGATCATACCAACCCGCAACTCGGGCTATATGCTAGTTAAGAAATAGTGCGTTTATGCCTAGCGTAGTGATTGGCTAGTACTCAAGGTCGGCGAGAAGCGCTTTGAGTGAGTCGGCGTCGATTGGTTTTCGAAGAAAACCGGTAACGCGCAAGCCCAAGCTACGACCTTGTTCGCAAGCCTCCTCCAACGCTTGATTTTCAAAGCCTGAAATTAAATCGATTTGCCCGCGAAAAGCTTGGCTGGCTATCGCTTCCAGCGACTCCTCAGCCGAGGAGTCCGATAGCCAAAGATCGAGCAGAATGGCGTCAAATTCTTTTATTTTGGCAGACGCAAGAATCGGCGCATTGTGGGCGATCACAGGATAGTGGCCAAGGTTTTTAACTATATGTCCCAGTATTTCTGTGATGATTAAATCGTCATCTAAGACAAGAATCTTCTGTTACTTATCTCAACTGTGACGCTAATTTCTTATAAGGGAACGATAGCAAGCGAGCGGCCTATGAGCTAGGCCTCGCTTCTCGCATCAGAAGCTCGGAGTGGCGTCGCAGTGAATCTTGGATTTGTGCGAACTCGGATTTGAGCATTCTTATAAGTGCATCGCAGCGCGCTGCGTCGCCTCGGGCCGCAGCATGTTCTAATGACAAGAAGACATTCGCAAGCCTTTTCACCCCCAGTTGTGTGCAAGTTGTCTTGAGTTTATGTGCGTCAAATTCAAGCTGCGAGTAGTCGAAATTGTCTGCGTTCACAAACTGTGTAAGCGATTCTAACGCGCGATCGAATAGGGGAGAAAGCAAGGCGGCGTCGTCGCTGCCGAGCAATGTGCTGAATGCATTTTTATCGAACGCTGCTGCGTTGTTCTCAGTCATAGAGGGGTGTTCTCGGGAAACTATTTTTCTATTTGCGCGTTGCTTTTGGATACGAGAATGTAGCCAGCACTGCGCGTTGGTAGGATCAGCAGGTCGTCACTAATCTCTCTTAATTTTTTGCGAAAGCGCGCGATCAAAATGTCTGCGGCGCGGCTAAAGGCTTTCATTTGATGTCCGTAAACGGCCGAGTAGATGTAGTCACGCTTAATTTCGGTATTGTGATTAGCAAAGAGCACTTCAGCGACAGCGAGCTCCCGCTCTGTGAGTTTGACACTCGTGGGCCCGCAAGAGAGAGTTCTTGCCATGCCATCTAACTCGACGTCGTTGACCGAGAGCTTATGACTGCTTGTATCTTTCGACGGTTTAGGTTGATTGTGCAGGGCGCTATGAATGCGGGCGAGTAGCTCCTTGAGGTCATAGGGTTTTAAGACATACTGGTCGGCGCCCGCATATAGACAGGCGACAGTCGTATCGGTAGAGGTTTCTCCGGTGAGCATTACAACCGGCTTATGAGCATAGGCCTTGATCTTGCGGCAGAGGTCTAACCCGTTGCCCTTTACATCGCCTAGGTCATAGTCGACGATGAACAGGTCAACGCCTTTAGATGCAGGAATGAAGTCAATTGCTTCTTTAGCGGTGGCGATAATATAGGCATCGTAGCCGTTATTGCGAAGACTCAGCTCTAACAAATTGGCAAAGACAATATCGTCTTCGATCACTACTACTTTTGGTTTGCTCTTCACGATAGTCGCTCGTTTACACATGGTTACAATGTGATACAGTCTAAGCGAGGGCTAAGCGTACCCACAGGGTTTATTGGTATCAGATTGTTTCGTGAGATTGGGCTAGCGGAGGATGTGCGTAAGCTCAGCGAGTGAAAGGTCGAGTAGTTGATTTAATGCCTCAGCTTTTAGGGTTGGCAGATTCCCTTCTTTGGCGGAGGCTTCGGCCTCGCGCAGCGCAGTGCCGAGGCGCAGTAGCCCAAAGGCAAGGCAGCTGCTCGCTAATCGATGCGCAGAGCTCGCAATGTCTTGAATTTGTCCTGAACGGAGAAATTCGCACAGTTCTGTCACACGAGAGCGTGTTTCATCGAGAAACAAGAGGGCAATGCGATCGACATTGTCTTCGCCAATATCGTCTTTTAGTTGTTGCAGGCGTGCAGAGTCCAATAGCGCATGAGTATCCTCGGCCTTGCTGATCATCTCATCAGCGACGCGGCCGGCGCTCGGTGCCGGCTCGGAAGCTGCAAGAGCCGTATCAGCCGGATCGAGATAAGCGTCACAGAGCTTCAATAGCTCGCTCTGGTTGATAGGTTTGACGAGCGTATCAACCATTCCAGCCTGTTTATAACGGGCGATGTCGTCGCTCGAGACGTTTGCCGTTAACGCGACAATCACTGTGTCGGATTTGTTGGGGAGCGCAAGGATGGTTTCCGTCGACTCTATACCTCCCATAATAGGCATGCTTATATCCATGAAAATCAAATTAAACTCATTCTCACGCACTAAGTTGACGGCTTCCCGCCCATCACTGGCAACAGTAACCTCAAGACCCGCGCGCTTAAGCAAAATAGTCCCGAGCTCTAGATTAATCGCATTGTCATCGACCATTAAAACTCGGCCATTAAATTGAGCGTGAGAGTGATTTTTTAAGTCTTGCTTCTCGCCGGTTGAAGGCGCTTGCGAAGACAAGGTGATAGGAATTTTGCAGGTGAACGTTGCCCCGCTGCCCACTTCTGATTCGAGAGTAAGTTCACCGCCCAAAACCTGTGCGAGTTCGCGGGTTATGGAAAGCCCGAGGCCTGTGCTTTGCTCATTGCCTCGCTTGACCTCGGCCGATGTCCAAAAGGGTTCGAATACCGACGCCTGATCGCTCTCTGCGATTCCGATACCGTAATCGGCGCATTCGAAGAGTAGCGAGTGAGGGTCTGTGGTGTTGGGTTGCGCAAGTCGTGTGGAGAAATTGATCTCTAACAGTCTGCTCTTGGAATATTTTATGGCGTTGTTGATTAAGTTTAAACAGATTTTATGAAACGCCTTTTTGTCGCATTGAATAAAATCAGGCAGGTCTTCGGCCAGGTAAAAGTGCATTTTCATGCCGCGCTCGATTGCGCGCGCCGTAAACGATGTCTCCAGATCACGAGCGAATTCATGAATGCTAAAGACGACCGGATCGCTCGCGGTTAGCCCTTGCTCTATGCGCGCAAAGTCGAGAACGTCGTCTACTAGGTCCATGAGTGCGTGTGCAGAGGTATTGGCTATCGTCAGCAGGCGCTCGAGTGGGGCTTCGGTCGAGGGCTCGGCCATGAGGGCAAGTGAGGTGATTATACCATTGAGAGGCGTGCGAATTTCGTGGCTAATGTGTTTGACGAATTCTGTTTTGGCTTCGTTTGCTGCCTCAGCCTTGACACGTGCTCGACCCAATTCATCTCCAAGCTCTTCTAAATCTGCGCGCATTATATTTTGCGTTGTCAGATACATTTGATGCTCGAGTTGGCTGTCTTGAATCGGGAATTCATCGGCGCCGAGCGCGATTCTTTTGCCGTTCTCGTAGAGCCAGGAGCTCCACGGCGCTCCAACAAAGAAGTAGGCGTTTTTTTCCTGAAGTGTGCCGTCAACGATCTGGCCCCGGAGCGCCATACTTTTGTCTGCGGTATGCATCAAGAAAAGTTTACCAATATGTTGATCGCCAATCTGTGTGCAATCTAGCGCATGAGGGGCGGGATTCAGTATGGTGAAGCTCTGGGCGAGCGTGCTGTTGATAAGGTCTCTAGCCAACCGGTTGGACAGCTGGTCACTAACAAAATTAATGCGGCCGTCGGCGTCCATGCAGATCACATAGGGAAAAAGTCGTAGGCAAAGGTCGAGGCTTGAGCTCATTGTCTTTTTACGCGCCGGCAGCCATACCACGGGTTACCGAAAAAACCGAATATTCTCCCCCGTCTGCATTCTCGGTTTTATCGAGAGCGATGCTAACCGGCTCACTGTAAAACTCACCCAGCCCAAGAACGAGGCCTATAACAAAAGGACTTAGCCCTGCGCGTATACTTCGATAGTGTAATAAATAATGGTGTTCATCGAGTACCTCTACAGTGAAATAGGGCGGTTTATAACCAGAGAAGGTCGAACTTATGCGTTCATGCATTTCGTCCATTTTGCCCAGTAGGCTGAACGTGTCATGCCCATAGCTGCGCATCATGTCTCCATAGTGTTCAGAGGCTGTGACCAGAATCCAGAATCGCCCAAAATCCTCGAGGCAAGCTTCTGCTGGGGCGCCTAAAATTTTCGAGCACGCCCCAACAAGATTGTAAGCGATCTCGTCGTTGTAGCTACGCAGCGACAGAAAGTCCCCGTCTGCGGCTCCAGATTCACTCAAAACAGATTGCCAGGCTTGCTCGCCGTGCACAGTTTTAACCATATCTCGTATCGCTTTGTGGATCATTCCGTACATAGCGTCGCCTCGCCTCGCCTCCTAACCGATAGATAAGTCGGTATATTCTGCTCTAAATCCTTAACAACCAGCGATGATGCTGCCTATAAATACGTAGCGGCCGTACTCATCGCGAACCACTTCTCGCTTACTCTGGGGGAGTTCAGCGCGGTACATAAGGACGCTTCACAATTAGCGCCGGGTCTGCATCTGCCTTGGGCGAGAGCATCTGTGGTCTGCCTGCCTGATTGTCAGTCCCGTAGAGGTTGCCGTTTACATCGACAGACAATGAATGCATTTCGATCCAGAAATCTGGCCCCTCGGCAGGAAGATTCCATGAGTAATGGCGTGTCCCGTCTAAATTGAATTGCACGATTTTTGGCGGATTCAGGTCTGTTACCCAGGCACTGTCCTCGCTCACTGTAATGTCTAGTGGCATGCCCAATCCGCCCCAGGTGGTGACGTATTCGTAGTCTGGGTAGCGATCTGAATCATGTGCGGCGATCTGTTGAAAGACCTTTATGTCGCGGTTGTCGCGGTCGAGCGCGTAAAGGCGTTCGTTTGGCCCCAGTGCGAGCGAGTGGACGCTGCTGAATTGGTGCGCTTCTTTACCGCGCTCGCCAAACTCGGAACGGTAGCTGCCATCGGCATTGCGCACAACGATTCGTGTATTTCTCAAGCCGTCGGCGATCAAAAATTTACCGTCTGGCAAGAACGCGACGTCTTGCGGTTGTGCGTAATGGGTTTCGTCTTCGCCAGCGACGTTTTTCTCACCTAAAGTCATCAGCAAATTTTCGCCGTCATTCGAGAAGACATAGATAATATGGCCGGTTTCATCGATGAGCCATAGACGCTTTTCCTCGTCATAAGGGCTCATGCGAATGCGATGGGGTCCCGGGCCGTCGGTGCCAGTAAACAGGTGATCCCATTGATCCCAGACTTCTAGAAGTTCACCTTCAGCGTTAATAACATACAGGCAGTTTTGCCAAACACGTCCGCGGCCACGAAGCACGTTCCATCCCAATGAGCCAGCAAAGTTCGTGTACTCATCTGGCACTGGGTTCGGTAATTGAGTCTCTCCGCGTTGGAGAACGAAGATGCGCTCGGTGGATTCGACATACACGCCAGAAGTCCCGCCCCAAGAAAGACCGTCGGCAGCGAACGGTTGCATCCAAGTTTGGGTGTTGAAATTGTAGGGGGAAGGGCCGCTCGGATCGATTTCCGCGGCATTGAGGGGCAGCGAAAAAAAGGCTCCCACTGCGGCGGCGGCTAGCCAATCACGCAAGACGGGTTTTGTGCAGCCAGATAATTTTTGGTGCGAGGTCGGGAATATAGGCATATGGCTCTCCAGAGGGGAGGTTGAAGTTTTAATTGTGACCGCCAACGCATAAGTTTTGCGGGCGGTGTTAGTTTCAAAGATAACAAGACTTTAGTTGAGCGCCAAGGAATAAGATCGGGCGTGGTGACTTGAGTTTCGCTTAGGGCAGAGACATTTCTGGACTTTCGTTTTGTCGAGCAGGGGTAAAGCGCGCGCTTGGTTCTTCCGCGCGTTGCTGCTCAAGCCAGAAAACCCCATCAAACGGTGCACTGTTGCCGCGAGTGCCAAGAAGGTCAATGTCGCCATCGCCATCGATGTCTCTTGCGATGAATTTATCGAACATGCCGCGCTTGCGTCTCGAGACATCGTGGCGCGGCCAAACCGAGGAGATGATTTTGGTTGCACCGGGATTTTCAAACCACGCTAGGCGGCCAAGTGCGTCGCTTGCTTTCACCTCGCCGTCGCCGTCGATATCGGTCAGGACAATGCCGGTTATAGCGTCGGGTGCCAAGCTGCCAATTGGGTGATGAATCCAAGCGCTATCTTTATCCTTTGGTTGTTCTAGCCATCCAAGGGAGGAGGCTAGTGACTCTATACCAACCGCGCCGATGATGTCCGTTCGGCCATCGTTGTTGAGATCGGCGTACTCGAGGTTAAACCCCGAGGCTGTACCGCCGACTATCCCGATGGCGTGTTCAATGAAACTCAGCTGCCCGAGGCTGCTGTGATTTTCGAACCAAGCGAGTCTGTTTTCCCCGCGGATTCCTACGACGATATCAAGGTCCCCATCCGCATCAAGATCCACCGGCTGCGCGTTCTGTGGCACGCTGTAGCGTCCTAAAAGAGTTTCGTGCCACGCGTCGGCCACTAACGGATGGCCAGTGACTGAGAAAATGGAAACGGGTGTCGAGCGGACAAGGTCGCTAGGCCCTGGTCGCTGCGCGCCTTTATTCGCGGCGATTACTTCGGGGGTGTTATCGCCATCGAGGTCTGCGAAAAACACGCGAATGTAGGAGCCATTGCCTTTCGTCATAGGCAAGATGAGGCGTTCCCACGCTTCGCCCCGTCTCGCTTCATCGGGCCCGGGGTTTTGCAGGTAAATAAGGTGGGAAAGTTCTGCTGCGACAATCACATCAAGAAAGCCGTCACCATTAACATCAGCTATATCGGCGTCCTCGGGCGCGGGAGAATCTGCCCCCTCGGCGAGCGTACCTTGACCCAATCCGAAGGGGTAGCGCCTGCAAAAGCGATGCGCACATGGCCCTCTGAGTCTGGAATATAATCTGGATCAAATTCGCTGGAATCGTATTCGCTGTCGGACTCATGGACGGACACAATGTCTTCTCGGCCATCGTTATCCAAATCGCCGACGACTAATCCGTCGCTTCCATTCAAGGCGAAGCCTGCTATTTCAGGCGAGTCGATTATCCATTCGCGCCACGTTATGTATTCGCCGGCAACGGTTGTGGCTGAAGTCGTTTGGTTGCCAACGCCTGCTATGTCCACCGAGCTGGCGAGAGGGTCGCTTGCGGCGGCGAAGGCAAGACTGCAGAAGCCAGTTAACGGGACTGCGATGCTTTTTACCCAGCGAGTTACCCAGCGAGCTTTTCGGTTCTGGTGGTGGTTTTGCATACTTGGTCACTGCCTCGCAGGCGTGCGTCTGGATTGTAGAATCAGTGAGTTTGTCTAAGCGCTATGAGCTTAGCAATAGGCTTAGCAATAGGCCTGGCAAAAAAACTAGCAAAAGACCTAGCAAGACGAACGCGATCATTAAAAAGTCAAAAACATGCTAGCGGTGCCCGAGCGGAGAGGAAAGAAATTAAGCGCTCCTGAGGACGAGCTGTGGTCTTGTCGTGGCGGCGCTCTAACGGCAAGGACGTTGATTCTAATTCTCTGTCGCATCCTTTATCATGTAGGCATGAAATCAACTCGTTCTATTGTTCAATTTCCGTCTGCGGTCATTCTCCTTTCATGGCTTTCTTTGCCTGCTTGGTCTTTGTTCGCGCGCTCGCTGCGAATGCGTCTTCTGAGTCTGCCGTTCTCTCTGTGCTCTCTACGTACTCTATTTTCTCTATGCTGCCTAGGCTACGCGTCGATAGCCCTCGCGCAGCCAGTAGTCTCGAATCAGCTGCTTACCTTCGATGAATGGGTTGAGGAGTTGCGGGCAGAGGCGTTGAGTCTCGGTATTCGCGCAGAAACGCTCGAAGCTCTCGATACCTTGGAGGCGCCGCTCGAAAAAGTGCTCGAATACGATAACAGTCAGCCTGAATTCGTTCAGACTTTTACCCGCTATCTCAATCTGCGCGTCACAGTGCGTCAGGTTGAGCGCGGTCAGGCGCTGCTCGATGAGCATGCTGACCTGCTGGCCGAGGTGCAGGCGAAATACAATGTACAGCCGCATTATTTAGCCGCCTTTTGGGCAATAGAAAGTAACTTCGGCAGTGCGACCGGCGGTTTTTCCGTGCTTCAAGCACTGGCCACTCTTGCTTATGATCCGCGGCGCGCTCAATTTTTTAGAGACCAGCTAATCACCGCGCTGAGAATACTGGATGCGGGGCATATTGGCGAGGAGCGCATGACAGGCTCATGGGCGGGTGCCATGGGGCAGTTGCAATTCATGCCCAGCGTGTTTTTCAGCTACGGCGTGGACGGCGATGGCGATGGCCGAATCGACATTTGGAACAGCTTGCCGGATATTTTTCACTCGGCTGCCAATTTCTTAAGCCAATCAGGCTGGCAAGGGGATGAACGCTGGGGAAGGGAGGTGATACTGCCTGCGAATTTTGATTACTCACTCACCGGCGTTTCTGAACGACGCTTGTTAGAGAACTGGCGAGCACTTGGGATCCGTCAAGTGTCCGGCGCAGCGCTGCCCGTCGCCGATATGGAAGCCTCCGTCATCCTTCCCGCGGGTGCAGATGGCCCCGCGTTTCTCGCCTATGGTAATTATCGGGCGACGCTCGCCTATAATCCTTCAACTTTTTACGCGCTAACGGTCGGCCATCTCGCCGATCGCTTTAGTGGCAGCGGCCCCATTCAGCGAATGCCAGTCAATGAGCAAGCAATGAGTTTGGCCGATGTACGAGAGCTACAAGAATTGCTCAATCTTGCAGGATTCGATTCTGGTGAACCCGATGGGCGAGTAGGGCGCCAAACTAGAAGTGCCATCAGGGCGTATCAAGAGCGTGCGCAACTTCGAATGGATGCGTACGCATCCAAAGCGCTGCTCGAGCGCTTACAAGCAGAGCGGTAACAAGCCCGAGCAAGTGTTGCTCCGGGCGCTGCGCCCTTGAGTGACACCTAATGGATCGCCTTTAGAATGTTAGAATGATAGACAGCTTGCGAGATTTCCCCATGACTACAATGACTCTTAACCCCACCAGCCAAGCCGTTAGCGACGATAGAAGCCTCGTGCTATTTCGGCGCATGGCGTGGATCACAATCATCGCGGTGTATGTTTTGATCTTGGTCGGTGCGAGCGTGCGTGCGTCTGGTTCTGGCATGGGTTGCCCCGACTGGCCGACCTGTTTTGGGCAATGGATTCCGCCGACGAGCGAGGCGCAGCTTCCGGCCAATTATCAAGAAATTTATGCCGCAAGGGGCTATGCAGAAACACGGTTTAATGTGGTCAAGACGTGGACGGAGTATATGAACCGCCTGTTGGGTGTCTCCATCGGCTTTATGATCTTTGCGACCGCGCTCTTCTCGTGGCGCACACGAGCGCACGATCCCGCTATCGCCAAAGCCTCGATAGCCGCATTTCTTATGGTCGGCTTTCAGGGCTGGCTTGGGAGTAAAGTCGTCGGGTCTAATCTGATGCCGGGACTGATCACAGTTCACATGCTGGTTGCCTTGGCTATTGTTGGCGTGTTGCTCTATGCGGTCGCCCAAGCACGTCGCGGGATAATGGCGGCGCAACCAGTGACGGCTCTAGATCAGCGCTTTCCGAAATGGCTTTATATTGTTCTTGGCATGACCGTTTTACAGATTGCGATGGGGACGCAGGTAAGAGAGATGACGGATCTCATTAGCAAGATGCAGGGCGAGCAAATGCGTTCGAGCTGGATCGATGCTATGCCGTGGTTCTTTTATGTACACAGGAGCTTCTCGGCGATCGTTTTGTTTAGCAATCTCTGGCTTGCGAAATTGCTGATCACCTCGCTCGGATTCGGTCATGCGCTAACGAAGATGACGCTCGCGATGATTGCTGTCATTGTTCTTTCCGTTGTCTCGGGTGCCACCCTGGGCCACTTAGGCATGCCTGCCCTTGTGCAGCCTACTCATCTGCTCGCCGCAGCGCTGCTGTTTGGTTTGCAATTCTTAATCTGGATGAGCTATCGCCACGCCAGAGATGCCAACGCGTCCCACCCTTCGATGGAAATCCCTGCATGAGTGTCAACACGAAAGAGTTCGAGATAGTCGTTTTCGGCGCGACAAGTTTTGTCGGCAAAATCCTGTGCAACTATCTGTGCAACGAATACCGAGAGCCGAATTTGCGTTGGGCAATGGCCGCGCGGTCGAGCGCTAAGCTCGCCGAACTGAAGGCGGAATTAGGTGAGAATGCGAAGGCGGTTCCGCTTATTGTGGCTGATTCTGCGGATGCAGAATCCCTCGCTCAGCTCTGCGATCGGACCGAATTGGTGATCTCGACAGTGGGCCCCTATGCGCTCTATGGGGAGCTGTTAATCGAAGCCTGTGTCCGCGGCGGCGTCGACTACTGTGACCTCACGGGTGAGCCACAATGGATCCGACGAATGGTCGACCGCTACGAGGCGCTCGCGCAGCAGTCGGGCGCTCGAATCGTGCACAGCTGTGGTTTCGACTCGATTCCTTCGGATTTAGGTGTGAGGCATTTACAAGAGGCTGCGCAAACGCAGTTCGGCAGCTACTGCGACAAAGTGAAGATGCGCGTAGTCAAGATGAAGGGCGGCGCCTCTGGCGGCACAGTAGCGAGCGGTCTTAATGTCTACCGCGAGGCGGCTAAAGATCCCGCTCTGCAGGCAGAGCTCAGAGACAGTTATTCTTTGTGCCCTCAGGGACACGACTTTACTCTGCGGCAACCAAGCGTTGGCGTCGAATATGACGAAGACATGAAGTCGTGGGCTGGACCTTTTATCATGGCATCGATCAACACACGGATAGTGCTACGCTCGAATGCCCTGTGGCCAAATCACTACAGCAACAACTTCCTCTACGACGAAGCCCTGCTTCTGGGCGATGGCGAGAAGGGGCATAAAGCAGCCAAGAAACTCGCGTTTGGCATGAAGTGGGGGATGATGGCGATGGCGATTGCGCCTATTCGGGCGTTTGCTCAGCGTTTCTTTTTGCCAAAGCCAGGGGAAGGGCCCACACCAGAGCAGCAACTTAATGGGATGTTTGATTTGCATTTCATTGGCACTACTGAGGCGGGCGATAAACTGGTTACGCGCGTAACAGGCGATCGCGACCCGGGTTATGGGTCAACGGCGAAAATGCTCGCTCAAGCGGGGATAAGCCTACGCCGTGATGTCGATCAGCAGTCTGTCGGTGGGGGGTTCTGGACCACGGCGACAGCATTCAACGAGCGCTTTTATGAGCGGCTGCAGGCGCATGCAGGCCTGACGTTCGATGTGTTGGAGGCAACACCCTCATCGAGCGCTGAATAGGGTAGACGCGAGCAGCTTAGAAGGTGAGTTCTGCGCCGCCATAGGTGAATACCGAATTTCTTTCTTGGAACCCCTTGGGCTTGTAAATGACAGCCCCCGCCTCGATGCGAATGCTAAGGGGGGACACGTCCCAGCGTGCTCTCAGGTCGAGATGTTGGCCCATATAGCTGTCAGTAAGTCCGCTAGGATCACTCTGCTTTGTTCGCCCCAGCGAATCACGCCTGTCTGCTAGCCAAAAGTGGCGATAAGACGCCATGAGATTAAGTCCCGCGATAGGATTAAAGCTAGCGCGGAGTCCAGGGGTGATAATATTGCTCGCATTGAACACACCGTAAAAGCCAGTGGGTCCGTAAGCGAAGGCGGTAACGCCAAAGAGTTGATTAAACCGCTCCTGCCGCTGCGGAGTCCCAAGGTCATTGCCGCTGCCATAGTCAACCTCAAACAAGACTCTGAGCCGCGACGGAACGGCGAAGCTGTAACCTAGTTCGAAGAACGCGTATTCGGCGCGATGATCTCCGCGGCTGACGCTACCATCTGCAGTAAGCCTTGTGTTGTCCCCTCGCTGTAAAATCCCTTCAACTTCGAAATCAAACTGGCCGGGCTGCGCGCGCACTTCGGCGCGTAAACCTAGCGTGTTTATCGACGAGTCTAGAATCGTGTCGCTTTTCTCACGCAGGGAAAAATAATAAGCCTCGGTTCTAAGCCGGTCGAAGTAGCCGCCAGTTTTGCCTGCTAGCGGGGCGGGCTGAGTTGTGAATACGCCATAGAAACGGCGGTTATTACTCGATTTATCCCACTCAAAATCGTTATCGAGTACGGACGCCTTGTCTGTCGGCAGTCGCTGAACGGGCTGTGTTGCAAGCACGGCGACTTGGTTGCCATTCGGCGCTGTGTGCGTGAATTCGAGGCCATCGAAGGCGTTGAAGGTGTTGCGATAGATAGGTCTTGCGACGAGGCGCCTGCTGCCATAGTCCGACGTAAAACGTCCCAATTTTAGCGTGGTAGCCTCCGAGCCAAGCGCGAGTTTCACACTTGCCTGCTGGATGTCGAGCGCGTTGACATCGCCGGTGCCCAAGATGCCATCGGCGTCAGCGTATTGCTGCCTTGCGTCCATGACCTCGAATTGCCACACACGGCCGTTTTCTTTGTATCTCGCGTCAATGCGGGTGCGAAGCGTTAACACCTGGTCATTGGACGTCCCGCTGCGCACAGAATTGCGGGCATTTTCGAAGCGGCTGCGAAAAGCGCCGGATAGCGACAGCCCCTCGGGTAAATCTAGGCTTTGACCTAACCGCCAAGCGGACGCGTCCGCGGCGCTGGATGGCACTGACACGAGTACGCAGGAGGCTAGCGCTACTGACGCAAGCAGGCTTTTTGCTCGCCGGCTTCGGCAGGACTCCACGATAAATGAGCACGTGATAATTTGAAAAGATGAGTGCATACTTTTTTCCGCTAGTGCATTAGCCTCGGCGCTAGATAAGCGTGCTAAGACTAGAGTAAGATCAAAGTTCTGCATCTTACGCCACGATTCCTAGCAAATCATCTCGCAATGGAGAACGCCTCCTCTGAGAGTCCTCGTCTATCACGAGGGTCAGTGATAGTCTTAGATTATTGCTCGCTGCGGGGTATCTTAGAGTAAAGCGCCGGATGGATCTAATAGGGTTAATTCGGATACTCTCGCCACGTTAAAACCTGATCAAAGGACTTAACCGCTAGATGCTGTTGTTCACCGCCCAGATAGTCGCAATATTAAGCGTTTTGCTGCTCGCAGTAGGGTATCTCAAAGCCGACTTCCGTGCCTCGAGCGCTCGAGTGTTTGCTCTTATCGCCCTGTGTGTTGCGCTCTACCTTATGAGCGGGATGGCGGGATCGAGCATAGCTGATGAGTACAGCTTAGATTTCGGCCGCTGGCAGCCACTTATCGGCGTCACCAGCAGCAGTATCTCTGGGCTTTTCATGTTCTATTGTTTCTTGATCTTTCAAGAGGCTCGCCGCTTTCCTCTCGCGCTAGCTGGCGCTTTTTTAACTCAGGTTTGCGCTGAGTTTGTCCTTATGATTCTCGCGTCGCAGACAGGCATTCAGGGTGCAGGTCTAATCAGTAATATCGCGCTGGTGCTCGACCTGATGCAGCTAGGGTTTGTTGTGCTTGCGATTTACTGGACGCTCTCAGGCTGGAGCGCTGACCTCGTCGAAGACCGTCGTGTTTTTCGGTGGTTTGTCATCGGCGTACAAGGTGCTCTGATTTTCTTCGTCCTCTTTCTCGAGAATTTTGTATTCGATGGCGGCACTCAGGCCTTCGGAAGAGTGCAAGCGATTACAGTCTATTCTATCGCCGCGCTCGCGCTCGGCATGCTGCTTGTGTCAATGAAATTTGACTATGTCTCGCTTTCCCAAGCTATTCGTAAAGTGACTGAGCGCGAGGTTTTGCCTGCTGAGTCCGCCAAGGTGTCGTTCGACATCGCAGGGTTTAATGTGGCATTTAGAGAGGGCTATCTCTACCGAGAAGCCGGACTGACAATTGCCGTACTCGCGACCAAACTCGGTCTGCCTGAATACAAGCTGAGGGCGTTTATTCACCAGGAGCTAGGTTTTCGGAATTTTAACGCGATGCTTCATGTCTACCGCGTGGCAGAGGCGAGTCAAATACTCGCTGACCCCGAAAAAGCCAGTTTGCCTGTGCTAACCATCGCATTGTCAGTTGGGTATCAATCGATAACTCCTTTTAATAACGCTTTTCGCGAACTCAAAGGCATGACGCCCTCGGAGTTTCGTAAGCAAGCGCTTGGCTAAACTAGAGCACGCGTTAGGCTGGCTTCGTGATTTACATCAGTAAAAGCCAAGGCTTGCTAGGTTAGCCTTTAAATGAAATAGACTCGGCGATCAGCTTATAGCCACAACTCTAGTGCTGAGTTATTCTTGCGCCACGATTTGAACAGTACTCATAGACGAATGCTCGCGTTCGCGAATTAAGAGGAAAACACCCAGTGAATCAACTCATCTTCGACATTTCCGTTTGGCTTGACGACACCGCCTGGAGCACCGCTATCCATGAGTCCTATTATTTATATAACTGGATCGAATCGACACACGTCATCACGTTGATGCTAAGTCTTGGGATTCTTTTTCTCATCGACTTGAGGATGCTCGGCTGGGCGCTGCCCAATGTGCCTGCGACCCGACTTGCAGAACGCCTCAATACGCCTATGTTGATTGGCTTTATCGTCATGTTTATCACCGGAATTTTGCTGTTCTATGCCGTACCTGTGAGAAGTTCCCAAAGCCTCTGGTTTCGCATCAAGATGGTGCTCTTAGTCGTGTGTGCGGTGAATGCGTATTTATTTCATCGGCGCATGACTCAGTCTATGAGCACCTGGGAGAACGAGCCGCGCGCGCCTTCTACTCTGCGTAAAGGAGCGATGATATCGCTCGCGTTCTGGACAGTGATAGTCCTCTGCGGCCGTTTCATCGCCTACGATTGGTATGATTGTAAATACCCACAGCCCGATTTAGTTCGCGCGCTTGCAGGCTGCATCGACGGACAAACCCGATTTTAGATAATTAATCCCTTCGCTAAGGCTTGGGGTGAATAACGCAGGGAGTTAACTATGAGCTCAGCTACCAACTCAACTAACAACTTATCTAACAATTCATCGTCGGATCGACAATCGCCTATTGGGCCTTATCCTCGCGCAACGATTGCCGGTCTCGCACTGCTAGTGCTGCTCGCCTTTTCATTCTCGGGTTTACGTGCAGAGACTTGGACCGCGCTATTACCGTTCTTCGAATGGATGGAGACGACGTGGTTTGGCTATGTGGGCAAAACATGGGGTGGTGCCTTTGCGACTATCCAAGCGGGCCATCTAGTCTCCCTCGGGGTTTTGGGCGGTGCCGTTCTGTTTAGTGATGGCCGCCTTTTAGGGCTCTATTCCTCACTTCCGCTGCGCGAGGTGATCGATGGCTCGCATCAGGTGTTTAAGTGGGCGCTCGCAGTGGTGGTTTTTACCGGCGTTTTTATGGCCTGCGGAGTCGCCGTCAAAGTCTATTACCTGCCCGTTTTCTGGTACAAAATGCTTACGCTGACAGTGGGTGTCCTCTTCGCGTTCTATGTTCGAAAACCACTCATTGATCGTGATTTGAGCGTTGTTAGTCCTTTGGTGGTTAAACTCACCGCTGTTGCAAGCATCATGGTGTGGTTTACCGTCGCGGCAACGGGTCGCTGGATCGGGTTTAGCTAAATGCCGCTGTGAACGCAGCTTTTACGGAACGAATAGAGACGAAAACGCAGACAAGCGATTGCATCGGCGGGCGAGTGAAGACGCTGCCAGGCGACGGAAAAATGGGAGAGTAGGATGAGTGAATTAGAAAAGAAAAATAGCGCGACCCCGCGAGGACTAAAAGATGATGAGATGGCTGCGGTGGTTGTTGCAGGCAGCATCGTCGCGTTTTTTGCGGTCTATTGGTTTTTCGAAATCTTATCGGTGCGAGAGCTGTTAGAAATGGCGTATGGCTAGAGAGGCGCTTGGGCTCCGCGCCTCTAGAGAAAGAGTGACACGCGGAGTCCGATTGGCGCTAGGTTATTGCAGTGGGGAGTAGTCAGTCGCCTTCATAAATAATTTTTCTATCCCTGCCAAAATGGGGCCGTTAGCGTTAGACGCTGCAGCTACCTCTGCCCATTCTGGGTCAGCTATAAACGCCTGCCACGATGCATCAGCCGCTGCGCGACTCTTGTGCTCTAACACGTAGACCAGCGTGTTTTCGGCTTCCTCTCCTTCGGTCGGCGCCCAATAGGCCACGACTTCCATCCCATGTTTACGGAAGATGCGCGTAGTGTGGTCGCGGAAACGGGCATGCAGATTGTCAAGGTTTCCGGGAGTGGCGGTATAGGTTCGAAGCTCGAACACTTTGCCTTCCTCCTGCGCGCCGCTGGGTATAAACGACGTCACCGCGAGGAAAAAAGCGAATGATGCTGCAGTGAGAGTGCGAACCGTAAGGCTTTTACGTGATTGTTCTGATTTGCTCGATTTACTGAGTGCTGACATTGACTTGCTCCCTGTCGCCTAGGCGGCAGCTATTTAGTGTTAACGGATACTCTTTATAAGATATTTACAGGGGTAGATGCAACGCGAGGCAGTTGCGTAGCGCGCAAGCGGTGTTAGCGTAGTGCAGTCGCATTACTCTTTCTCAGTTTGCTGGCTAGGCAAGGCTCTGATCCATCGTTTGGGCGGGGCTATCGGCCTCGCATTTGCCTATCTCCCGCGCGGGGACGCCTACCACAGTCGTGTGCGGCCTCACGTCAGACAACACCACGCTGCCGGCCCCAATTTTTGAGCCACTGCCAATTTCGATGTTGCCCAATACTTTGGCTCCTGCCGAAATGAGCACGCCCGAACGGACTTTCGGATGACGGTCGCCTTGCTCGTTGCCTGTGCCGCCGAGCGTGACGTGTTGGAGTATCGAAACGTCGTCGTCGATGACACACGTCTCACCAATCACAATGCCTGTCGCATGGTCGAACATAATACCCATGCCAAGCGTGCAGCCAGGGTGGATATCCACAGCGAATACCTCAGCGTTGCGACTCTGAATAAAGGATGCGAGCGCTCGCCTTGAATGAATCCAAAGATAATTGGCGAGCCGATGAACCTGAATTGACTGAAAACCCTTGAGATAAAGCACAACCGGCAGATATGCGCTGCTCGCAGCATCGCGCTCATAAACTGCTCTGATATCGGCACTTGCGGCTAGAATCAGTTTAGGCTCTGCGTCGAATGCCTCTTCAAAGAGTTCGCGCAACGACACAGCGGACATCACCTCATCCGCAAGCTTGTTCGCCAATATCACGCTAAGTGCGGAGGCAAGGCTGCGATGGTTTAGAATGCAGTTGTATACATAGCTGGCTAACAAGGGCTCTTCAGCGATTGCCAGCGTTGCTTCTTCGCAAAGTTTTACCCAAACAAGACTCGGATTACGTTCGTCGACTGCTGTGTTCAATGAGGATTCCTTCGGGATTTACTCTGAGCGCGATTAAAAGGCGATTAAAGGACAATTAAAGAGCTAGTAAGTAAAGTTCTTGAGTACTAAATAATCACATGGGAAGTTTACTACTTATTAACGCTGTCGCCAAAAAAAAGCGGGTGTTTAGTTAATGGCAGCCTTCTTCAGAAGAGCTTTGGTTTTTTCGAGCTCATGTTCTAAACCAAGACGAATTTCGGTTTCTATCGTTGGAATGGACAGAACAAAATAGGCTGTCCTCACAACCTCTCGCCAGCGTGGAACTTTAGGTAGTTGTTCTAGTCTTAAATACCGATCGAATGTGCGTGTGCGAAGACGGCCGTCATCTATACTAACCGCCCAAATATTGCTTTCCTCGGCGAGTTCGATTTTAGACTTCTGCGTAGTCACCTCCCAAGCATGAAGTGCAGAGCGCATGAGCGTCACGAGTTGCTGACGATACTCGCTATCACTGTCCATATCGGGGAGGTTAGAAGTAATTTTCTCAACAAGCGAGTCGATCCTGATCAGCTCTTCGAGCAATTCGGGTTGTTGATTTAGTTCAATAGGTTTAAGTACGCTGAGTCTTGCGTTTATTCTACGTACGTTCTGTTGAGCTTGCCCTAATATGCCAACGAGCTCGGCCGCATCATATCTCTTCTTGCTCCAACAACCCTCTTCTGAGCTTTCTTTATCTGTGAGGATGAAGAGCACGCCAGTGCCCTCGTTATTACCGAAGAGCATAAGGCGAACGTCGACAGTAACCATTTCCGCATTAAGCTTGTTTGCGTCGCCGTAAGGAATGACCAGTTGTATTTTCTCCTGCAGCGAAAACACCAAATCGCCTGAGTTACTTTGCAGGTCTTCAGTTTCCCATCTGGCGAGTGCGTCGAGCAGTTTTTCGCTGTTCAGGCTTTTTTTGAAAACGCTTGCGATCTCTGCTCCCTCGAGGGTTTTCCTGTCAGTGCCGAGCAGGTCAGTTGTTGTCTTATTGAAGCTAAAAATGTGGCCTGGTAGCTCGAATGCAATGAAGCCTTCATCGATCGTTTCAAGCACTTGTTGTAATTGCATCCTTGAGTGTCGCAGTTCCCTGTCAGCTTCCGAATAGGATTTAATTAACGATCGAAGGCGTATATTTTCTTTGCTAGTCCGATGCATCAAGCTTAATTTAAGCTGGTTTTCTACGCGTGACTTGAGTTCCTGCTTGTGAAATGGCTTTGGCAAGAAATCATTGGCACCTGTCTCTAATCCTTCGGCTAAATTCCCGAGATGATTCTTCGCAGTCACAAGAATAATTGGCAGTTCGATTGATTTCGTCGTCATCGACGAACATCACCGTGATATTTTGCTGGCTTTTTAGCGCTGGGTCAGCCTCTCTACGAAAGGCTTTCTGCGCAAACTCGGCGCGACTAATCATTTGCTCATCAATTGTGCTCGCAACACTCGTTCGGCTCTGATCTATAGCCATTCTCAGATTAAAGCTAAATTCAGAGCCAACATCTAACGCGCTGGTCATGCTGAGTTTGCTAAGATGCATCTCGATCATGTGCTTAGCGATGGGTAACCCTAGACCAACACCTTGAGCATTCTGTTTCCTCGAGGGCGGTTTCTCAACGTTGCGAAATATCTTTTCGTGCTCGCTTTCATGTATGCCGATTCCCGTGTCTAAGGCACGGATTCTAATCATTGAGTCTGCAATGACTTCTCCACCGATATCGACTTCTCCGCTGCGCGTGAACTCAATAGCATTAGCGGTCAGGTTTACGAGTATTCGCTGGAGTCTATCCTTGTCAGCCTCGATTAATGGCAGCTCTGGATCTACTGTGTTGCGCAGTTTAATTGGTTTTTCACCGATCTTAGGTGAGCAGATAGCAATGACAAGAGTCGCCATTCTATGCAGGTCGACCGATTCAAGCTTAAGCTGATTCCCGTCTGGTCCTCGCGACGAGAAATCTAAAAGGTCATTAACCAGCGTCATCAGCCTGTCGCCGCTAGCTTGGATCAGTTCTAGATTCTCTATGATTAGTCCGGCGTTTTGGTTGTTTCGCCGAAACGCCTCTAATGCATTCCCTGCTTGACCATTAATGCTGAAAAGGGGTGTTCGCAACTCGTGCGACACATTCGCGAGTAAATCGTCTTTGATGCTTTCGGCACGAACAAGATTATCTATGGCCAGTCTTTGCGCATCCTCTTTCTCTTGGTTGATCAAGGCATAACGCGTCGAAAGGCTGAGGGACAAGAGGAGAGCTTGGGTGATTAGGCCTAGGTTGTAAGCGCTAGCGCTGAGAATGTTCACTGGGAAGCCCGGGACAGCTTCAACGAGGAGGTGAGCAGTGATGCCGATAATACAAGCGCTTGTAGCGGCTGAGTGGAGTAGTGCTACTGATCGGTTTCCGTTGCGCATCGAATCTAGATTGGAGTAGAGAACGACAGGAAGACCAATGACGAGCAGGATAATTAACGAAAATTAATGATACGTTTCATCGGGTATGAAGCTTAATAGCGTGGCAACACAGAAGGCTGTGATCAACCATCGTCCAACATTATCGAGGAACGAGTTGTTTTGTGGAATGTTTAGCAAAGACCGTTGGAAAGCGATGAAGCTGACGGCTGAGGCGGGATAAATTAAGCGCTCTGCAGTGTCTAAAAGCCAGAGGCTGGTCGTGAAATCGCCAAGCAGAAAACTTAGGTGGTGGGCATTAAGAAAGAGTAAAACAGTTTGTGCGCCAATCGCGAGGACGTATAGGAGATAAACTCGATCTCTCAGCCTAATGAATTGGAACAGGTTGAAAAACATCATGGCAAGTAACAAGCCATACAGAGCTCCCAGCCCAATATTAGCTGCGGATGCCTCCTGTGCCCTTAAGGCGGCTGCCTCATCGAGACTCAGCATGCCCGATGGGCCGTCAAGATAGGTTGCCGAAAGTGCGGCATCGAGCTGAGCTGGGGAAAGCTCCGCTTGCGCATAAGCTGGGTCGACAGCGGTTAGCGTAAATGTCACTAAAAGAACGGGCAAAGGTTAGTGAGCAACGTGCGCAGAAGAGGGAGGTTGTTATCTGTCCAATGACGAGGCGTGGTAGGTGTCGAGACGCAAAAAAAGATTCTGAAGCGAGTGTTTAGACCCCATTTATTTTTACCCGCGAGGTCCGACGCATAATTTCTACAGGCTGAAACTATAATGCGCTTGACGGGTGATGGCAATTGTTACTGAGATTCTTAGGCACTTCGATTCGACCTAAAGAACTGTGTATCATGACCGGAATGTTGCTCCGACGTTGGGGCGATAAAAAGGATGTCGCATGGAAATATCAATTAATTTAGGCGCGCTCCTCGTTCGCGGGGCCGGCGGGTTGGCGCTCACGGCGCTGTCAGCGTTATTACTCGCACAGGGCGCTGGCGGCCCCGAAGAGAGAGCTCAGATAGAGCAGTGGCAAACCTTAGTGGAGGCTGATCAACGATTTGCTCAGCTTACCGCGCAAGCAGGCAGGCGCGCTGCATTTCTAGAGTTCCTCGCCCCCGATTCCGTCGTGTTTCGTGAAGGGCCCGTTGATGCGTTGACACTGTACTCGTCTTCGAGCTTCGCCGAAGCCGCGAGTGAAATTGATTGGAAGGCGCACTATGTCGATGTGTCGAATGCTGGCGATGTTGGTTTGTCGGCAGGTCCACTGACAATATTCAACGAGTCTGGCAGCGACTCATACGGTCATCTCATTTCTATGTGGCGATCCTCCAGTGCCGGCTGGGAGTTAATGGCAGACATTGTTGTTGGTATTCCTGGTTTTCTGAGTCTCGATGTAGAGCCCAGCTATGCTGACACGCTGCCCGTGATTGCCGAGACAGCAATTCCTGCAAGCGTAAGCGTAGCGGGAAATACGCTACAGTCACTCGTCGATGCAGATGAACTGTTTGGTCGTTCGATTAACTTCAGAGGAGGCCAGCGCGCATTGCTGCGTTATGGCCTTGAAAATACACGCGTTTATCTGCCTGGCATGGGGCCTGCGGTTGGTGCGGAGGCGGCGAGCTCGGTTTACGGCGCATTCCTCGACAATCAGTTAGCTACGACAAACCCTGTTAATCTGAGTAATCTCGGCGCGTATTTGTCGTCCTCTCAGGAGATGGGTTACACGTACGGGACTATGGAAACTGATAGCAGTGCAGCTGAGGCGGGCTTTAAGACGAGCTACATGCGCCTTTGGCGGTTCAATCAAGAAGGTGAGTGGCGTATTGCGGTAGAGGTGCTTAGCCCGTTTTAACGACTAATTAGGCCTAGGAATGGGGCTAAAATAGAATTCGGTGATTAGACTGTTTGTCACCTCGCCACTATCACTCACTAGTTCGAGTTGTAGGGTATGCGCGCCGGGACTCAAATCACCTGTCTCTATTTTGTAGCGATAACCCAAATGCGGAAACTGAGAATCCAGCAGCGCCCCTTCGACGATGTCCAGATCTTCGCGCTCGGTTCTTGAGCCCAAATAGGGCATAGACACTCCGTCGATTAACACACGAATTAGTTTGACTTTGTTACCTTCCGCAAAAGCCCAGCCGCTGACTGTAAAGTTCTCTGCTACGCGCTCGCCGGCAGCCGGTGAATCAATCCATCCCCGCGCTGGAATCGAGCACTCGATAGGTTGAGCGGGCTCGGCTATGTGGATTGCGTAAAACGAAAATCGTTTGGCGCCCCCTACAAGGTCGTTCTGCTGCAAGAATTTGAGTCCTTCGGATACGGCGCAGGCTTGCTGGAGCAGCGCTTTTTTCTGCCCAAAGTTTAGGGTGCTGTCCTCTGTGATTAGCAGGGCTGGCGAGTCTTTATTGTCGATCAGCGCTTCCGTATCCATGCCCCAGAGCGAAAGCTGAAGCGCGCGGCCGTCGCGGACCGCTTTTTCAGTGTCGAGCGTGTAAATTGAGTTGGGCTCTACGAGTTTGGCGAACGCGAGTTGCGCCGCGGTATAGTAATTGTCTGTCACGATGAGTGGCGGCTCTTCAAAATGAGCCGCGACGACAAGCCTAGTTTCAACGGCAAACGGTGCCCAGCCAGCCATTTTTGCTGACAGCACATCAGTCCCTACAATCGGTTGCAGCTGCGTGTGCAGCGACTGCGATCCCACTCCGATAAGCGCAATTAAGCTGCCCAGATAGCCTATGCCGAAAAGTAGTGCGGTGGCCCTGCGGCCTATCGCGAAAGACGACGTGAGCCTGCGAAGCGCAGCTGGCGCATAGATTAGAAGCGGTATATACCCAGCGAGGGGCCAGTGGAGGGTTGTGCTGGTTGGGTCGCTAAACGGCGCCAGCGCGGCGTAGAGAACTATATGCAGCGCGGCAATAAGGGCAACAAGTCTTGCATTAGGTTCGGCACTTCGAAGTAATCCGAGGCCGGTAGCTAGCAGCAATCCGTACAGAAGTGGTGTCGATAGCAGCGCTTGCTCGAATAAGTGTAGCAAGCCCGCAGGACGAAACTCCCAAGGATGGCGGTCGACTAGGTAAAAAGCGAGGCTGCCCATCTGATGGCTCGCGTTGAATAAAATGACCGGTACGAGGCCAGTCGCTGCAATGACGAAAGCGATAAAGGTCCGGGGATTACGCCATAATTGTCGCGACGAAGAATCCCTCAGGAGTAATAACACAGCGCCTGCGGGGAAAAGGCTAAATCGGTAATGCGTTGAGAGCCCGAGGGCAACTACGACTCCTGTCGCAAGCCAGTGTGTGAGCGAATCGGTTGCTCTTGCGCGGATGAAAAACCCGATTGCTAGCAGCCCTAAAAAGACCACGGGAACGTCAGGGACGGCGAGAAGACCCAGCGAACTAGCGAGCGGGAGGCAAAGACACAGGAGTGCTGCTTCCCGCGCCTCGGCCTTGCCGACTAGAGGCAAGGCCGTCCAGTAGAGAACAGCAGGAAGGCTGCAGCCTAACAGGAAGAAGGGCAGACGCACGGCGAAAGGCGTATCGCCCAAGACCGCAGTGCCCAGACCAGCCAATAACGAGCTCATGAAAGGAAGGTCGCTGTAAGCAAGTGCGGGACGAGTCGATTCGAACCAGTAGAATATTTCGTCGCTGTAGAGCTCTAGTCGGAATGCGAATAGCGCTTTTAGAGCACAGATCAATGCGCCGAGGGGCCACAGCCAGTGGCTAGCCAAATGCCGTAGTGGGTCTGTTGGAATGCTCTTTGGAGATTGCTTCACGTAGCTCCCATAACTCCCATAACTCCCATAACTCCCATTACTCCAACTGCTGTCATTATTCATAGTGTTGACGGAAGTCACAAGGGTTCCGGCTCATGACGCTAAAGCTGTTTTACTGGGATCAGACTAGGTGGGAGTGTGCGCGAGCCGAGTCTTTTTAGTTGCTTGATGAATAACCCAAGCGCCAGCGTCATAGCAAGTATCCACACACCTGAGAATTGAGGATGGGCGGCAAAAGTGCCAATCTGATAGGTGGTCGTTGCTACGGCATAGGCAAGGCCGGTGCTCCAACTGAAAATAAGCAGCATATAGGGCCAGCCGGCTTCTTTCGCCACGGCGCCCAATACTGCGACACAAGGCGCATAGAGGAGAACGAAGACTAAATAACAGAAGGCTGCAAACGCGCTAGGAAATAACTGCGCCATATTATTGAGAGTCTCCGTTTTGACCTCCTGCGCTTGGGCGACCGAGTCGCGGTCGCTGACGTCGCCTATAGAAATACCAAGTGGATCGGCGAATGTCTCACCCAATGCGAAAAGCTCGCTGCCGATTGACGCTACCGCCTCTTGCAGCGCGGCGCTCAAGTCTGGTGCCGAATTAGCAGGGCTAGGCCCCTCAGGGCTATAAAGGGCATCCAGGGTGCCGACGATTGCTTCTTTTGCAAACATGCCTGTGAAAAGGCCGACCGTCGCGGGCCAGTTGTCCTCGCCAATACCCATAGGCGTGAAGACCGGAGTTATCGACTTGCCGATCACACTCAATAGAGAGCGTTCGCTGTCCTCGTTGCCGAAGCTAAAGTCGCTCCCTATCGAGTTTAGAAAGCTGAGGGCAACGACCACGGCGACGATAGTCTTACCCGCGCGCACGATAAAACCGCGCAGCCTAAACCAGGTCGTGATCATGATGTTGCGGGCGATCGGCAGATGGTAGGCCGGCATCTCTTGAAAAGAGGGGCTGATCTCATCTGAGAAGAGTTGGCGTCTGAACACCCAGCCGGTGAAAACAGCAAGACCGATGCCCAGTAAGTAAAGGCCGAAGACAATGTTTTGGCCATTGCTTGGGAAAAAGGCTGCAGCAAAGAGCGCGTAAACAGTAAGCCTAGCGCCGCAGCTCATAAAGGGCGCCATTGCAATAGTCATCAGTCGATCGCTATCCCGCGACAGGGTCCGCGCCGCCATTACCGCAGGTACATTGCAGCCGAATCCAACAATAAGGGGAACAAACGCGGTTCCGGGCAGGCCGATGCTTGCCATTAGCCTGTCGACAACGAAAGCGGCCCTCGCAAGATAGCCTGAGTCCTCCAAGAATGAGAGGCAAAGGTAGAGAAAACCAATGACAGGGATGAAGGTGGCGACAAGTGTAATACCCCCGCCTAAACCGTCGGCGATTAAGGTGCTTAGCATCGCAGGGGCGCCGAGTGAGTCAAGCAACCATCGACTGCCATCAATAAGTACTGCGGCGAATAGGATGTCGAAAAAATCGATAAACACGGCGCCGAGATTTACCGCCACGGCAAACATAAGGTAAATCATAAGGAGGAACAGGGGGAAACCTAGCCAGCGATTGAGAACCAATGCATCTATGCGCTCGGATGCGCTATCAGCGCCAAGGCTCATCTCTACGACGCCATCAAGCAGCTGACGTGATTTGGAATAGCGCCTCACCAATGCCTCTTCATCTTCGAGTTCTATGCGCTGCTGGCTCAAGTCTGCAGACATTGCGCTGCGTCTTGGCTCTTTGGTTAAGTGCTCGTCTTTAGCCGGATCCTCTTCTGCGGCAAGTGCAAGGTGCAGTTCCGCTATACCAATGCGGCGCGCCGCAACCATATCGATAACAGGTACGCCGAGACGCGCAGAGAGCTCGCGGGTGTTGACGATAAGCCCCTGCTGGGCAGCGACATCGAGCATGTTAGCGACGACGAGAGTTGGAATGTCACGTTCGAGCAATTGCTGCGTTAACACGAGGCTGCGTTCAATGTTGCTAGCATCGATAACATTGATAACAAGGTCGCTTTCGCCTTGCTGTAGATACTCCTGTGCGATTTTCTCGTCGAGCGCTTTAAAATCTTCACTCAAGGAGTAAACGCCTGGAAGGTCGATCAGTTCATAGTCTAGCGTCTCAAGCGAGAAGAACCCGACCTTCTTCTCAACGGTAACGCCCGGCCAGTTCCCCACTTTCTGCCGCCCGCCGGTGAGAAGGTTGAAAAGCGTTGTCTTGCCACAGTTGGGGTTCCCGAGTAGGGCGACTTTTTTCATTATTCAGTGCTTCAGTAGAGTGCTGTGGGGGAGTGGGGTAAACGAAAGGTTAAAGTTTGGCGAGCTTAACCTGGCTGGGCTGGCTGCAGTTGGATAGCCGAAGCTTCACGCCGCCGTATGCTAACAGAACTGCCTCCCACGCGAACTTGCATAGGGTCTCCTAATGGCGCGACGCGCAGTGTGGTTATTTTGGCGCCCGGCACAAAGCCTAGCGCATAAAGCCGTCGTTTGAGTTCGGGATTATCGCCCAGCACGCACTCGATGTAACGCGCCTCCCTTGGCTGGAGTGTGTCGAGGCTTTGACGAGGCTCGCAGTGCGTCGAGGCGTCGTCGTTATGCCGAGGGTTCTCTGAAGAGGGTGCTGTCATGGTGGGCTTGGTTTGTTCTCGGGTGTCGCTCAATTAGACCGCATCGCGCGGCGTGATTAAAGTAGCTGGTACAAATATTTTTGACAATCATTCTCATTTGTATTTAGAATAGCATCAACGAATAGAGAGTAATATCCCATGTACGTGTGCATTTGCCGCCAAGTAACCGACAACCAGATCCGAGAAACCTGCAAAAGCGGCTGCGGCAGCTTCAGTGATCTTCGCGCTCAGCTTGGCGTCGCCAGTGAATGTGGTCGATGCAGCAAACTCGCACGCAGTATCGTGAAAGAATTCGGGCGCATCGGCATCCCTTCCCAGCCTGCCTAAAATTGTCTGTCTAGGCTTATTGACTTCATTTATCTGCTGAAGCCATGCGTCGCGGTTTGTCGAGAGCAGAGAGCGCGGGCAACTTGACTTTTTCGTGCGCAAATTACACTCTCTAGAGCGACGATAAACGTACCCACCTAAAGATTATCAGACGCTAAAGGCGGCAATTCAGGAGCAGTTATGAAATCTGACGCGACCGTACTCAAACATCTTAATAGGGCGCTCGGCAATGAACTGGTTGCTATAAACCAGTATTTTTTACATTCGCGTATGTTTCAAGACTGGGGGCTGAATAAGCTCGCTGACAAAGAGTACGAGGAGTCGATAGACGAGATGAAACACGCCGACCAACTCGTGCAAAGAATCTTGTTCTTAGAAGGATTGCCCAATCTACAGTCGCTGGGCAAATTGTTTATCGGCGAAAACTTGCGTGAGATGCTCGAATGCGATTTGCAACTTGAGATGATCGCATGTCCCGACCTGCGGGCAGGGATTGCTTACTGCGAGTCGGTGCAAGATTATGCGACGCGTGACCTACTCAATTCGATTCTTGTTAGTGAAGAAGAGCATGTGGATTGGTTGGAATCGCAACTCGGGCTAATAGATCGTGTAGGGATTGAGAACTACCAGCAGTCGATGATCTAATCCTGTTAATCGTAATGAGCCATTCTTTAACGATTTTCGAGGTTAGACCACTTTGCCTAGCTCTACCCACAACTCGCTGCAAGCGTGTATCGACCTCGGTTCTAACAGCTTCCATCTGCTGATAGCACAATGGACGCCAGAGCGCATAGAGATCATAGAGCGGTGTAGCGAGCGAGTGCAGCTAGGGGAGGGGGTTCGAGCCAGTGGTGCGATATCCCCGGCGGCCTTCGAGCGCGGGTTGGACTGTCTCAAACGCTTCGATGAATTGCTCGGTCGCTACCCGGTAGCGCGTTATTGGGCGCTAGGCACCAACACCTTTCGCGTCGCGAGTAATGCGCAAGCCTTTATTCGTGCGGCGGACCAGCTCGGCATCCATATCTCTTCCATTACTGGTACTCAAGAAGCGGTCTTGATCTACGCTGGCGTGCTTAGCGGGTTGCCGAAGAGCGCGGCGCGGCGCTTGGTTATCGATATAGGTGGGGGAAGCACTGAGGTTATTGTGGGGCATGGCTCCGCGCAGTTGTTCACTGAGAGTTTGGCAGTAGGCAGTGTTGCCTGGCGCGACAGTTATTTTGGACAAGCACACCTCTCTGAACAATCTCTCGAATTGGCAATGGAATCTGCGCTGGCTGATGCGCGCGCCGCATTCGCCAGAGTCGCAATGGCGGTCAAAGCTGCTGGCTGGGATGAGGCGTTTGCTGCCTCGGGCACGATTAAAATGCTGACCTCTGTTTGTGAAGCTCACGGTTTCGGAGCTGGGCAGGTTTCCAAGGAGGCCCTGCTTGCGCTCAGAAGCGCGTTTATTGATCAAGTAATCTCTGGTGTTGAGTTGCCCGGACTAAAGGAGCGTCGCAAAGATCTGTTACTAGCAGGTTCGAGTGTTCTATTGGGTGTTATGCAAGCGTATTCGATAGATAAAATTACCTTTAGCGCGACTGCGCTGCGCGAAGGGATGCTCGAGTTTATGATGCGTAATCAGCAGGCGCTCCGAATATTGGACAATGAGGACATGCCGCGCTTTAAGCAGCGTGATTGATTTTTTGAGGACTGAAGCTCTGCTCAGTTAGGCAAGCTTTTCGAGTAGCCGTTGTTGCACGCCTTGAGTTGGCTCTTGCGCTGCCGCTTGTTGAATTTTGATGTATTCGCCATCGGCTCCGAGCTCCCAACACTGTATCTCATCCTCTAAATGCCACTCAATTTCCGCCAGAATTCGACTCTGATGCTTCTTCTTTAGAATGGGAAAACAAACCTCAATTCGATTGCTCAAATTGCGCTCCATCCAATCGGCGCTTGAGCAGTAGAGTTGCTGCTCCGAATTTTTGAAATAGTATACGCGGGAATGCTCAAGGAATCGGCCGATAATCGAGACCAAGCGAATGTTTTCACTGACGCCTTCGATTCCGGGTCGCAGGCAGCACATGCCGCGCACAATAAGGTCAACTTTAACGCCTGCGTTTGAGGCTTCGTAGAGCGCGCGTATCATCTCGGGATCGGTCAGGGCATTGAGCTTTGCAACTATTCTCGCTTCCTTTCCAGCCTCAGCTGCAGCAGCTTCTTCGGCAATCATTTTAAGCAAAGATTTTTTCAAATTAAACGGCGCGTGTATTAAGAGATTGGGATGGATCTTCTTTCCCATGCCAGTGATCTGCTGAAAAACTTTATGCACATCTGCGCACAGTGTCTCATCCGCTGTGAGCAGCGAATAGTCTGTATAGATTAACGAATTCTTCCGGTGATAGTTACCAGTCCCTAAATGCGCGTAGCGCTTTAATTCATTGCCCTCGCGGCGGACGAACAGCAGCATTTTGGCGTGGGTTTTGTAGCCCATGACGCCGTACACAACCACGGCGCCGGCTTCTTGCAAGATGCTGGCGAAATTAATGTTTTCTTCTTCGTCGAAGCGAGCACGCAGTTCAATAACCACGGTCACCTCGGTGCCGAAGCGAGCTGCTTCGGCGAGCGCTTGCACCAGTTCAGACGATTCGTTTGTGCGGTAAAGCGTCTGTTTTATCGACAGGACAGAGGGGTCTTTCGCTGCTTGTCTAACCCAATCGATAACCGGCAGGAACGATTCATAGGGGTGCAAAAGCAATTGGTCTTCGCGTGCGACGGCGGCGAAAATCGACTGATGCTCCTCCAATACTTTGGGCAGGCCCGGTGTAAATTTAGGAAAGCGCAGGTCTGGCCTGTCGACCATGCCAAAAAGCGCCATCAGTCGCTGTAGATTAACAGGGCCGTCGAGTGTGAACAGCTCTTCCTGAGTGAGATCAAAACGGTCTAAGAGGAAATTAGTCAGCTGAGAAGGACACTCGGCTCCGACCTCGAGTTTAGTCGCGGCGCCAAAGCGCCGGCTATGGAGTTCGCCTTTTAGCGCCATGGCGAAATCTTCGACTTCAACGTTGGACATCTCTAGGTCTGAATTTCGTGTAACTCGAAATTGATGGCATTCGGTCACGCTCATTCCAGGGAAGAACTCTTCGACATAGGCATGAATAACGGACGACAGGAAAACGAAATTGTCACCGTCGGGCAAAATCTCGCGCGGGACCTTGATTAGCCGAGGTAGCGATCGCGGGGCAGGGACAATCGCAAGACCGCTGTCGCGACCAAAGGCGTCTTTACCGTCCAATGACAGGATAAAGTTGAGGCTCTTATTGATCAATTTCGGGAAGGGGTGGGTAGGGTCAAGCCCGAGTGGGCTTACTACTGGGACGACTTCATTGAAAAAATAGTCGCGAGTCCAGTCTTTTAGGGAGTCGCTCCATTCATGGCGGGCCAGAAAGCGAATGCCCTCGCTAGCAAGAGAGGGGAAGAGGTCGTCATTTAAAATGCGGTACTGCTCAGACAGGGCATCTCGCACCTGCTGATGAAGAATCTTGAGTGTTTGTTCCGGGTATTGTCCATCTGCGCCGGGGCGCTGTCTGCCAAACCCGAGCTGCTTTTTCAATCCCGATACACGAATTTCGAAGAATTCATCGAGATTAGAGCTAAAAATAAGAAGAAACATGAGGCGTTCGAGCAGCGGATGATTCTCGTCTTTCGCTTGCTCGAGGACTCTCAAATTAAATTTAAAATAGCTTAATTCACGATTCTCGTAGTATTCGCTGTTGGCAAGATCTACTTCGCTATTACTGTCTGTGCTCACAACTTCGCTCTCATCGGTAGGATGGGCCGTAGCCGCCGGCTTGGCAGGTGCGGGGCCGTGAGCAATGTACTGCGAAAATCCCATGTCTGTCGATTCTTGCCTGCGCGTTTGTGTGAAAAAACTCTCAGAACCAGTCTAACGAAATTTGCTCGAAAGGGTGTGACGATTAGATGACAATTAATTAATGCGCAGATTTTGTTCGGGATAGAAAGACGCCCGCGCGCGCCCTGTCATATTACTGTAATATTTTCGTCATATAGTGTCGTCCTATGCGAACCATATAGCGTTGCTATTTACCCTCGCTCTAGTCTGTATCGAAAGATAAAATTTATAGGAATCAATTAGATGAAAGCCATAATTAAAAAGATTAGTTGCATCAGGCTTGTAGGCCTAGCCACAGTTGCGTTGCTAGGCAGTGCACCGGCTGTCGCAGCAGACGTCGATTCAGCCATTCCGGTGTATGAGAGCACCAGTGGAGTGTCGGGCAATCTTTCGAGTGTAGGATCAGATACGTTGGCGAATCTAATGACGCTATGGGCGGAGGACTTTAAGCGCGTCTATCCGAACGTGAATATTCAGATTCAGGCGGCAGGTTCGTCGACAGCGCCACCAGCTCTCACCGAGCGTACCGCGAATATCGGCCCGATGAGTCGTGAGATGAAAGACAATGAGATCGAGGCATTCGAGTCTCGCTATGGCTACAAGCCTACTGCAGTGCCGGTAGCGATCGACGCGCTGGCGGTTTACGTGCATAAAGACAACCCGATCGAAGGCTTGTCTCTGCCACAAGTAGACGCAGTGTTTTCTTCTAATCAGCGCTGCGGCTTTGCTACCGATGTCGTTAACTGGGGGCAGTTAGGGCTCTCTGGCCCCTGGCAACAGCGCGGTATGCAGCTTTTTGGACGTAATTCTGTGTCGGGTACCTATGGCTACTTTAAAGAAGCGGCGCTTTGTGACGGCGACTTCAAAAATAATGTTAACGAACAGCCGGGCTCTGCATCGGTTGTTCAGTCGGTGAGCACCTCTATTAACGGCATTGGTTATTCTGGTATCGGCTATCGCACCTCAAGCGTCCGTGCCGTGCCGATTGCGCGCACCGAAGGCGGCGATTTCTTCGAGGCGACGCCTGGAAATTCGGTTGCGGGCAATTACCCGCTCGCGCGCTTCCTGTATGTCTATATCAACAAAGCGCCTAATACGCCGTTGCCGCCGCTCGAGCGTGAGTTCCTCAAACTGGTGCTGTCACAGTCTGGTCAAAATGTTGTGCTAAAAGACGGGTATATCCCGTTGCCAGCCCGCGTTGTTGAGGGGACTCTGCGTAACCTCGGCATATGATTCGCTCTCGAGGCTAGAAAAGACTTAAAAACGGTCTTCTGTCACGACGCAAGAGGCTAGGCGAACGGGGTTCGGGCTAGCCTCTTGTCATTTGGTGCAACAGAAATATCGAAAGGCTTGCCTCAAGGGTGACCCATAACGGTGACTCCTTTGCCATTAAACTGTAATATTCGCGCTCACCGATAAAGAACTAGACCCTATGCCTGCAGATAACTTACCCGAGGCGCAGTCGCGACTCATAGACGACGACCCTAGCCAATCGGTCAAAGTCTCGGTTTTGTCTTCCGATAAGCTCGCTTCCCGTCGCCGCTGGCGCCATCTGAGCGATAAAACGGCGAAGGTAAGCATCGCAGTGGGTGGCATCAGCGTGATTGTCGCGATACTGCTTATCTTTGCTTATCTATTTTATGAAGTCGTTCCACTTTTCGCTGGAGCTAAGGTCGAAGAAGCGGCGTCCTACGATCTCCAAGATTCTTCAGAGAGCCTGCATTTGGCGATTGAGGAACAGTCAGAGATGGCGATGCGTCTCGGAGACGATGGCGTGGCGCGCTTTTTTGATCTTGAGAGTGGCGAGAACGCTGCGACGATTGCCGTTAAGGTTCCCTCCGGCGCGACAATAACCAGCTTTGCGCTAGACTCAGAACAATCAGGTTTATTTGCGCTGGGTCTCAATACTGGTGAGGCAGTTGTTGCGCGTTATGCCTATGACACGCGTTTCGCGCAGCTAGACAATCGGCGCATTCTCACTCCTAAAATCGACTACCCGTTTGGGGAAATCCCCTACACGCTTGCCGTTGACAAACCGCTCGCCTCGATTGCACTGCGGACCTCCGGCGAGAATATGATGCTCGCCGCGACAGCGCGAGGCGGCGAACTTAGCCTTCTCAAAGCGAGTAAACAGACAAGTCTGTTCGCAGCGTTCGACCTAGGCGGCGGCGCCGAATTTGAAATAGAAGAAAGACGGCTAAGCGGAATGACCCTCGGGGGAGAGCAACTCTTCATCGACGGCGATCGCTTCTGGTTGTTCGTGATCGACGATGAAGGCCTTGCGCGACTTCTAAGTCTGCGCACTGCCTTCACTGCCCCCAATCCACAATTCGAAGTACAGGCTCTCTTAACGGAAGGGCGCGCCAACCCTACTGATATCTCTTTCTTGCTCGGCGGAATTTCACTGCTCGTTGGTGATGATCAGGGCGCGATATCGCAGTGGTTTCTCACGAAGCGGGACGACACCGTTGCGCTCGAGAAGATTCGAAGCTTCCAAGACTCGGCGTCTCCGGTTGTGTCGCTCAGCCCCGAGCAGCGCCGTAAGAGCTTCGTGAGTGTCGATGCGCAAGGTGTGGTTTCACTGTTTAATACGACAGCACGACGACAGGCGTTTACCGGACAGCTCGCGGCCGATGGCGCGCGCGCGCTTGCAATCTCCCCGCGGGGCGATGCGCTGCTTATCGAAAGCGGACGAGGCCAGATAGCGCTTTGGGCGGTAGAGAATAAACACCCCGAAGTGTCGTGGTCTGCGCTGTGGAGCCGAGTCTGGTACGAGGGGTACAGTGAGCCCGACTTTATTTGGCAATCCTCGGCGGCAACGAACGAGTTTGAGCCCAAATACAGCCTGTCTCTTATACACATCTGACGCTGCCGACGAAGAGGATAGTGGAGATCTCG
>OJFP01000310.1_pt1 | contig 37605 bp, 33 predicted proteins | sample 1594141 | NCBI WGS metagenome assembly OJFP01 (sample SAMN05416843, study PRJEB24817) | seawater metagenome | isolation source: Sea water | place: Canada:Atlantic | collected 2013-07 | reverse complement strand
TTGTTTGGGGGCACCATATGTTTATTTCAGGAATGAATCCATTTTTAGGTTCTGTTTTCACCTTTACAACAGTTTTAATTGCAATTCCATCCGCTGTAAAAGCATTTAATTATATTACTACACTCTGGAAAGGAAACCTGCAATTAAACCCAGCAATGCTTTTTTCAATAGGCTTGGTTTCTACTTTTGTTACCGGAGGTTTAACAGGATTAGTATTAGGTGACTCTGCTTTAGATATCAATATACACGACACTTATTTTGTAGTTGCACACTTCCATTTAGTAATGGGTGTTTCTGCTATTTTTGGAATGTATGCAGGAATCTATCATTGGTTCCCTAAGATGTACGGTAGATTAATGAATAAAGCCATGGGATATTGGCATTTCTGGATTACCATCATTTGTGCTTATGGAGTATTCTTCCCTATGCACTTTATCGGATTAGCGGGTCTTCCAAGAAGATATTATTCTAACACTGCATTTCCAATGTTTGATGATGTTTCAGATACTAACGTAGTGATCACTTACTTTGCTTTAATCGGAGGAATTGGTCAAATTATATTCCTAGCTAATTTCTTTATCTCTATATACAGAGGAGAGAAATCAAGTCAAAATCCTTGGAATTCCAATACATTAGAATGGACAACTCCAGTAGAACACATACACGGAAATTGGCCAGGTAAAATTCCAGAAGTTCACAGATGGGCTTATGACTACAGTAAAAAAGTTGATCCAGAAGACGATAGCAGCGATTATCTACATGGTAAAGATTGGGTATCCCAATCAGTTCCGTTACTTCCAGGAGAAGAGCCATCTTAATTGATAAAAAAATAATTAAAACCTTTCCTTATTGGAAAGGTTTTTTGTTTTTGGAGACGAAGTAAATCAATCTTCAATTTCTAGTATATTTGTAATATGAATGAACATCTAAATCCTGAAAATGAAAACTACTCAAATGAGGAGTTGGACGTAGAAAAAAAATTGAGACCGTTATCGTTTGATGACTTTACAGGTCAAGAGCAAGCCATAGAAAATTTAAAAATTTTTGTTGAAGCAGCCAATCAAAGAGAAGAGGCATTAGATCATACTTTATTTCATGGACCTCCTGGTTTAGGGAAAACAACACTAGCACATATATTAGCTAACGAGTTACAAGTAGGGATTAAGGTTACTTCAGGTCCGGTTTTAGATAAACCTGGAGATCTAGCAGGCTTATTAACCAACCTAGACGAAAGAGATGTGTTGTTTATTGATGAAATTCACAGATTAAGTCCTATCGTAGAAGAGTATCTATATTCTGCAATGGAAGACTACAAAATAGACATTATGATTGAATCTGGACCTAATGCAAGAACGGTTCAAATCAATTTAGAGCCCTTTACTTTAATTGGAGCTACTACTCGTTCAGGATTGCTAACTGCACCTATGAGAGCTCGTTTTGGAATTAGTAGTAGATTAAATTATTATAAGAAAGAATTATTAACAACTATAGTTCAACGTAGCGCTGCAATTTTAAATGTTCCTATTTCCATGGAATCCGCAATAGAGATTGCAGGTAGAAGTAGAGGAACGCCAAGAATAGCAAACTCGTTACTAAGAAGAGTAAGAGATTTTGCTCAGATTAAAGGTGATGGTAAGATTACAATAGAAATTGCCAAATATGCTTTAAAAGCCTTAAATGTTGACGCATATGGTCTAGATGAAATGGATAATAAAATTTTAATTACAATTATCGATAAGTTCAAAGGAGGCCCTGTTGGAATTAGCACCCTAGCCACAGCAGTTGGAGAAAATGGAGAAACCATAGAGGAGGTCTATGAGCCCTTTTTAATTCAAGAAGGTTTTATTATGAGAACACCAAGAGGAAGAGAAGTTACAGAATTAGCTTACAAACATTTGAATCGAATAAAAGGTAAAAGTCAAGGAGAATTATTTTAATTCTATTAAAATTATATTTCAATTCCTTGGTGTCATATAGATGAAAAAAATAAAAGAACTCATACCAATTTTAGAATGGTTACCTAACTACAATAGCTCTAGATTAAAAGGAGATTTTATAGCAGGAATAACTGTTTCTATCATTTTAATTCCTCAAGGAATTGCGTATGCGTTAATTGCAGGCTTACCTCCAATCTACGGCTTATATTGTGCTTTGGTTCCTCAACTTGTATATGCAATATTTGGTTCTTCTAGACAAGTAGCCATAGGCCCAGTAGCTATGGACTCTCTGATTGTGGCTACTGGTGTTTCAACACTAGCCTTAGCTGGTTCAGACAGTTATATAGCCATAGCAATTTTATTGGCACTTATGGTTGGATTCATTCAATTTTTATTAGGTGTTTTTAGGCTTGGATTTATTGTTAATTTTTTATCAAAACCTGTAATCTCTGGCTTTACTTCTGCAGTAGCATTAACAATAGGTATTAATCAATTTAGAAATTTATTTGGTGTAGATTTTGTTCAAAGTGATCAAATCCAATATGTACTAGAGGATATATGGTTTAATATAATAGATTTTAATCTTCAGACTACAGTAATTGGATTGATATCTGTAGGGGTAATTATTTTATTAAGAAAAATAAATAAAAAAATCCCAAATGCTTTGCTGGTTGTAGTTGTAGGAATTTTAACCATACGTTATTTTGGAGAGAAATTTTCTGATGTAGCCATTGTAAAAGACATCCCCTCGGGCTTACCTTCATTTTCTTTTCCTGAGATTGATATAAGTCAAATGAAAGAATTATTACCAATTGCATTAACATTAGTAATGGTTGGGTATCTTGAAACTATATCTATAGGGAAATCTCTGGAGGCTAAACAAGACGAGTATAAACTTAGGCCAAATCAAGAATTGATTGCTTTAGGCTTAAGTAATATCATTGGATCTTGGTTTAAAGCCTATCCATCTACATCAAGCTTTTCTAGATCAGCAATCAATCAAGAATCTGGAGCAACAACCGGAATGGCCTCATTAGTTTCTGTAGTTATCGTTCTTTTAACCTTGTTATTTCTTACTCCATTATTTTATCACTTGCCAAAAACTGTTTTAGCAGCTATAATTATAGTGGCTGTTTTTGGACTGGTAAATATCAAAGAAGCAATATTTCTATGGAAAGCAAACAACTTAGACTTTTGGCTTCTCGTGATTACCTTCTTTTCAACACTTTTATTTGGTATAGAATATGGAATTATGATTGGAGTTGGGCTTTCATTAGTCATTTTAATTTTTAGAACTTCCAGGCCTTATGTAGCTGAATTAGGAAAAGTTCCAGACTCAGATTTTTACAGAAATAGAGAACGTTTTAATGAAGTAATTTTAGATGAAGAGGTGTTGGTTTTTAGATTTGATGCTCAATTATTTTATGCAAATTCGAGTTATTTTATTGAAACTTTAGATCTTATGGTTGAGAAGAAAGGACCAAGATTAAAACTCATTGTTTTAGATGCTGAAAGTATTAATAGAGTCGATAGCACAGGAGTAGAAATGCTAAAAGAGAGAATTAGATTTTATAGCAAAAAAGGTGTTTTATTTTATTTTGCTGGTGTCAAAGGCCCTGTAAGAGATCATTTATTTCGAGGTAAAATTTTAGACTTAATAACTCTTGACCATTTTTACATGAGGGTTAATGGTGCCGTTAATTATTATAAAACTGGTGAGAAAGAGTATCAAAATAAATACGCAAATTACATACATCAATCATACGATAGATAGAAAATTAGAATTATGGTTATAGAACAGATTTATACTGGTTGTCTAGCTCAAGGAGCTTATTACATAGAAAGTAATGGTGAAGTAGCTATCATAGATCCTTTAAGAGAGGTGCAAGATTATATAGACAGAGCTGAAAAAAATAAGGCGAACATTCGTTATATTTTTGAAACACATTTTCATGCTGATTTTGTTAGTGGTCATCTTACATTAGCAGAAAAAACAGGAGGGACAATTGTTTTTGGACCCAATGCTACGACTAAGTTTGATTCACATGTAGCTTTTGATGGAGAAGTTTTTAAAGTAGGTGATTTAAGCATTATCGCTCTTCATACTCCGGGTCATACGATGGAAAGTACTACTTATTTATTGAAAGATAAACAGGGTAAGGATATCGCCATTTTTACTGGAGACACTTTATTTTTAGGAGATGTAGGAAGACCCGATTTAGCTCAAAAAACTACTATGACGCAAGAAGATTTGGCAGCAACCTTATTTGATAGTCTACGAAATAAAATTATGCCTTTAGCAGATGACGTTATGGTGTATCCTGCTCATGGAGCTGGTTCGGCTTGTGGAAAAAATTTAAGTAAGGAAACTGTTGGTACACTTGGAGATCAAAAGCAACATAATTATGCTTTGAGAAAAGACATGACTAAAGAAGAATTTATTAAAGAAGTGATAGACGGCTTACTTCCTCCACCTGCTTATTTTCCATTAAATGTAGCCCTAAACAAAGAAGGGTATAAATCTATTGACGAAGTAATAAAAACAGGAGCAAAAGCACTGTCTGTTAATGATTTTGATTTAGTAGCCAATGAAACAGATGCTGTTATTATTGATGTTCGCCATCAGTTTGAATTTGTAAAAGGTTTTATTCCTCAATCTATATTTATTGGATTAGGAGGTACTTTTGCACCTTGGGTAGGGGCTTTAGTAAAAGATATTCATCAACCCATTCTTCTTGTAGTTCCAGATCACATGGAAAAAGAAACGATTACACGATTATCTCGTGTGGGATTTGACAATGTTCTTGGCTATTTAAGTGGAGGTTTTGAATCGTGGGTTGCATCTGGTAAAGAAATTGATACTCTGAAATCTGTAACTGCTGATGTTTTGGCTCAAGAGATAGATAAAGATGCTATTGTTTTTGATGTTCGAAAACCTGGAGAGTACACGTCTGAACATATTGAAAATATATCTAATACACCTTTAGATTTTTTAAATGATCATATTTCAGAATTTCCATCAAATAAAGATTTTTATGTGCATTGTGCAGGAGGATATCGATCTGTAATTGCAGCTTCTATTTTAAAAGCTAGAGGTTATAATAGGGTAATTGATGTAGCAGGAGGTTATGGAGCTATCAAGAAAACGAAAATCAAGAGAACACAAGTAACGGCTTGTTCTAATTCAAAATAATTTATGAAAAATATATTTTTCATTCTTATGATGATGTGTTCTTTTAGTTCTTGTGCACAAGAAACTAAAAAAATACAATTGATTTCTCAAGAAGAATTTTCTAAAATTTCAACAAAAGAGCTACAATTATTGGATGTTAGAACTCCACAAGAATATCAACAAGGATTTATAAAAGGTGCTACTCTAATTAATTTTTTTGATTCGGATTTTGTAGCTAAAGTTAGTACTACATTCGATAAAAATAAACCTTTATACATCTATTGTGCTGTTGGAGGAAGAAGTAATAAAGCAGCAAAAAAATTGATATCTGTAGGGTTTGTCTCAATTTATGATTTAAAAGGAGGGTTTAATAAATGGAAAAATTTAAAATAAAAAACCGAGACAATTGTCTCGGTTTTTTATTTTAAATTTAGAATTTTAAGGTAACTCCAACCAAGAAATTTCTTGTAGCCTGTGGGTAGTAGCCAGCTCCATCTCCAGTAATTGTATTGCCATTTTCATCTGGGTAATCATAAGTATAATAATATCCTCTATCTACATATTCTGTATCAAAGATATTGTTGATTATACCAGAAATGATAATGGCATCAAAAACCTTTTTAGTTGCTATCTCATACACAAAATTTAAATCGCTAGTGAAGTAACTGTCTAAAACATCTAATTTAGAAACACTGCTATTTAAGTTGCTCATAAACTGTTCACCTACATATTTTGATAAGAATGTAATTTGAAGGTTTTCACTAGGTTGATACATAAACATATTTCCAACAATTACACTTGGAGAAAATGACAAAGGAGTATTTCCTAAGTTTAGTAAACTTCCATCTATAGGAGCTGTAAAATCTTCATTTTTATTCGTGCTAAATGCTGCATTAGATTTTACAGAAAATTGATCATTTAATTTAATATCAGCATCAATCTCTAGCCCTAAACGATAACTTTTTCCGCTTGTCGCTCTAATAGGTGCACCAACATCATCTATAGCACCAGTTAATACCAATTGGTTTTTGTAATTCATATAATATATATTCGTATTTAACTGAACTCGGTCGCTTTTATAACGCCATCCTAATTCTATATCATCCAATATTTCTGGAGAAGAAACACCATTTTCAAAATCATTTCTATTGGCTTCTCTGTTGGCTCTAGCATACGAAAGGTATACACTATTTTGAGCTGCTATTTTATAAATAAAACCTGCTTTGGGATTAAAGAAGTTAAATTGAGCATCTACATCTAGAGGGTTTCTGTCTGAGGTAAGCCCTTTAGTTTGATAGTTAACGAAACGACCTTGAAGATCTAGATAAGCAGCTACCTTTTCATTAATTTCATAGGTTGCTTTAGAAAAAATACTCATATCTGTTTTTTTAGCATCACTAAAATAATAACGATCTTGAATAGAAGTTCCACTACTCAAATCGCTTCCCCAAATCACTTCTCCAAAATGATCTCCAGTATAATTACTGTATGAAAATCCAGAGATAATATTTAATTTTTCATTTTTATAATTGGCATTAAAATTAAGTACATAAAAATCATTATCTAGCCAGCGCCTCACAATTACATCGCTACCATCCTCAATTAGATTATTAAAATCTGCAGCATTTTCTTCTGCTTTATATTGCTCAAAAAAACCAGCACCTTTAGTATAATTTAATGCTAAATTAGTAGACCAATAACTATTTAATTGTTCATTCCAATGCAATTGATAATGATTTTGTTTGTAATCATCAACTTCGTTTTCATAGGTATATGGGTTTTGTCTTCTGTTTTCCTCCAATTGTTGTGGATCTAAACCAAACCAAGATTGGTACGTTCTTTCAGCTCCACCAAAAGAAACTGCCTTAATAAGTGTGTTTTCATCTTTATAAGAGGCTTGTAAAAAATATGATTTTAAGTTAGTAAAAGCTCTATCTACATAACCATCTGAATGGATATTAGAAAATCTTCCAGAAACTTCAAGATGCTCATTAATTTTTCCTGTAGTAAATTTTACAGTATGTTTTCTTGTTCCATAGGAACCAAAAGAGTTAGAAATTTCGCCACCAGCATTTTCTGATACAGCATCCGTTAAAATATTTAAACTAGCACCAAAAGCACCAGATCCATTGGTAGAAGTTCCAACTCCTCTTTGTAATTGCAAATTTTCTGTTGATGAAGCAAAATCTCCTAGGTTTACCCAAAAAGTCCCATGACTTTCAGGATCGTTGTACGGAATTCCGTTAATAGTCACATTAATTCGTTCACTATTAGACCCTCTAACATTTAAATACGTATACCCAACGCCTGCTCCAGCGTCTGAGGAAGAGATAACAGAAGGAAGGTAGTTTAATAAGATGGGAATGTCTTGTCCTAAATTACGTTTAGCAAGCTCTTTTTTACTCAAATTGGAGTAGGTAACAGGTATGCTAGATGTAGCTCTTACTGCTGAGACCAATACTTCATCTAAGACGTTATCATCTTCTACAAGTACGATGGTTAATACTTTGTCTCCATCTAAAAAAACACTTTTTTCAATGGTTTTGAATCCAATGAAAGAGACTTTTAAGGTGAAGGTCCCTTTGTTCAATTTAAATGTGAAATTTCCATCTAAATCTGTTGAGATTCCTTGATTTGTTTCTTTAACAAGAACGGTAGCTCCAGTTAAAACTTCTTGATTTTTGTCAACGATTTTCCCTGAAACCGTTACTTGTTGTGCGTTTGTAAGTACACTTACAAACAAGAATAAAAAAATGGTAATTTTTTTCATTTTAAAAATAATTAAAACGAATAAAAAGAGGTAATTATTCTTGTGTTATGGTTGAATAATTAATTTTTGAAGTATTCTACTTCTTAACTTGTTAAACAACATCTGAATAGTTCTTTAACTCGCTTTCCTAAACAGCATTACCTGTTCTAGGTTCAATGGGTATGATCTCAGCCTTATAAAAGCACCCCTTTATGAGAACATTACAAAGTTAAAATAGATTTTTGGATTTGTAAAAAAAAATAGTATTTTTTTTTACAGAAGAAATTATTCTTAAGGATTAAGTTTTTTTAAGATGTTTTTTCTTGTATTGTCCAGAAAAAACATAAACATAATCAGGTCCTTTTAATAATTCAGAAAGCTCAATCTCAAGAATTTCTGCAATGTCAATAAATTTTTCAAGATGAATTCTAGTATGTCCTTTTTCTAGTTTATGGTAGGCATTTTGACTGATTTTTAGCATGTCAGCCATATAATCTTGGGAATACCCTTTTTCTATTCGAATTACTCTAATTCTTTCTCTAATTCCTTCTACTAATAATTTTGATGTATTCATATCTACGGAATTAGGGGTTAGCTTTCACAGCACAAAAATATAAAAAGGGCGAGTATTATTCCTCACTATTTATAGTGATTTTTATAGCTTTTTAGAATACCATAAGAAGTTAGCTGAAATAGCTATTTTAATTAGCTGCTTTTTGGAAATGAAACTTTATTTGCTTTGTATATTTGTATGTGTATTTGAATTATTAAATATCATAAAAACCAAAATATAGATTATTCATTTTTGAGGGGAAAATATAATATTTTTTGGTACAAAAAAGGTGATTAACACACGTGTTATTCACCTTTCTTCTTTTATTAAATATTGTGTATAGTCTAAACTTATTCCAAATTAGGTTTTTTTCTTAAAAGTTTTTTAATTGCTTGTTTAGTTTTATTGTCTAGCCTCTTTATTTTTTGAGCTCTACTCATTTTTGTTGGCCTTCTTTTTTTGGGAACGATAAGCCCTTTTTCAATTATTTTAAAAAGTCTTTTTACTACTTTTTCTTTGTTGGTGTGTTGGCTTCTAGATTCGCTTGAATATATTTTTAAGACCCCTTCTTTATTTATTCTATTGGAGAGGTTTTTAAGAAGCAGTTGTTTTTCTTTTTCAGTGAATGATTCTGATGAAGCAAGGTCAAAATATAACTCAACTTTAGAAGAAACTTTATTTACATGTTGCCCACCAGCTCCTGAGCTTCTGACTGCTTTGAAGTGTAGTTCTTTATAAATAGTTTCTTTATTCATTTTTCAAGATCTCTGAATACGAATATAAGTTGTTTTTATTTTTAATAATTTTATCAATAGCCTCAGTTGCTGTGTTAAATCTTTCTTCTTTATTTCCTTTTAATAAAATATAAGGTCTATGATTGTCTTCTAAAGCTTTTTTAAATGCAAGAAACATTTCCTCTCTTTGATCTGGTCTATCTCGCAAGTCATCTGCCTCCCATGGTGTGTCTATATACGTAAGAAAATACAAATCATAACTACTTTCTTGAGCTCCTTTTTCTAATAATGGATCTACATATCCACCATAATATTCCTCAGAATATACTTTAGTTTCTAATAAATCGGTATCACAAATTAGAACTTTGTCAGCTCGCTTTGCTAGTCTATTTTCCAAAGCCATTTGACCAAAGGCAATAGGTAAAATATCTTTAGCCTCACAGGTTCTTCTTTCTTGATTCCATACTTTTTGTAGGTAGGGTCTGGCATATTCTTGAACCCAAACAGTATTATAATGCTTAGCGAGTTGTATAGATAGTGTTGTTTTACCAGTACTTTCTGGTCCAAATAATACTATTTTTACGAGATTAATGTCTTCTTGTCTAAGGTCTTTTTCCATGCGTAATATCCTGCTATTGCTATAAATGTAAATCCTAAATATTGAAAACTAGTAAATGTAAGTCCTTTGTAGAAATATAAAGGGATAGAAATAATATCTCCAATAATCCAAAAGATCCAATTTTCTATTTTTCTTTTTGCCATTAACCACATTCCTACAAAGAAAATTGCGGTTGTAATGGTATCTACATAGGCAACCCAACCGGTCCATTTATCAAATATTTTATAAATAAAATATACAAAGAATAAGGTAGCTATAAAGATAAGAATTCCAATCTTTTTATCTTGTTTAGAGGTTACAGATATGGGTGTCACTTGGGTGTTGTCTACTTTTCTTGTCCAGAGATACCAACCATAAATACTCATTATAAAATAATACCCATTAATCATCATATCTCCTAATAACCCCCATTTAAAGAGTAAATACACAAAAATAGAAGTGCTAATCATACCCATAGGAAATACCAAAATATTATTTTGTTTTGAATACCAAACAGACATAAAACCAAAAATTACAGCATTAATTTCTAATAAGGTATCGGCAGACGAATAGCCTAAGTACTGCCCGAAAAAAAAATCAAAAATTTGACTCATAAGTGCTGCGATCAGAGGTTACTATTTTTAAATTTAATACGGCATTTTCTTGCTGTTCAAAAGATGTTTTTATTTCTTTTGTCAAGAAGGGCATTAATTCGAGATAGTCACCGTAAATTTGAGTACTCATCGGGTTTTCTAAAACTTTAAATTTTGAATTCCGAAGCCTTTTGATAAAATCAATTATAGGAGTTTCAAAATCTTGTTGAAGTGGCATTAAGGTAAGTTCAACAGATATTTTCATACTTGATTTCTACTTTTTAGTTGGTAGTATTTTTTTAATTAGGTTATCATCAGCTAAAATAAGAAGAACTAGATATAAATATCCCGTTTGGAAAGAAATTTAACTGAAGAGATTCACGATCACAAAGTCATTTGGAAATTTCAAATAGCATAAACACAAGTAAATCCCTCAAATTCAAAGAAATGAATGCTATGAGTAGACTCATGTCCTTCATACTTTATAACTCCTGTTGTTTTGGTATCTATAAATAAAAAATCTTCAATATATATATGATGTAAGAATCGTAATTTTTTCTTCCCATATATCTTATATAAAGATTCTTTTGCGCCCCATACAACTGTTAATTTACTTACCAGCGCCTCATGATTAGCTATGGTGTTATATTCTTCTATAGGTGTAAATTTATGAGCAATTTTTACAATTTTATCTCGCTGTTTTTCTACATCAATACCCACAGGGTTTTTTTTAGAAATAATAATGGCTGTAAAAGTAAAAGAATGGGTAATCGAGAGATAATTTTTATCTTTTAAATGAGGTTTTCCAAACGCATCATAAAATACATCTGCATCTGCATATCCTGCTTGTTTTAGCAACTGTCTAACACTCATAAAACCCTTTTGATGCAGAACAGATTTCATAGCCTCTACTCTTTTTTTACTTCGTTCGGTGAGTTTTATACCCATAGTTAAATCTTCTAAAGACTCATCAATCTTCCAGACAAGAACTTTTGTAAAATCATTAACACGGATGGTCTTATATAATGGCATGTTTTAAAAGTTATTACGTAACTTTGTAGTCTTAAATTAGATAAATATAACAATAATAATGAGCACTAATAAAGCTACTTACGTACCCAACAAAGTTAAAGATATTTCTTTAGCAGCATGGGGAAGAAAAGAAATAGAATTAGCAGAGGCAGAAATGCCAGGCTTAATGTCTTTACGAGAAGAATACAAAGATGAACAACCATTAAAAGGAGCTAGAATTGCAGGCTGTTTACATATGACTATTCAAACAGCGGTGTTAATAGAAACTTTAATCGCTTTGGGTGCTGAAGTTACTTGGAGTTCTTGTAATATTTTTTCTACTCAAGATCAGGCAGCTGCAGCAATTGCTGATGCAGGAATTGAAGTCTATGCCTGGAAAGGAATGAATGAAGAAGAATTTGACTGGTGTATAGAGCAAACCTTATTTTTTGGAGAAGAAAAAAAACCATTAAATATGATTTTAGATGATGGTGGAGATCTAACCAATATGGTATTAGATCGCTATCCGGAGTTGGTTTCTGGAATTAATGGATTGTCTGAAGAAACAACAACAGGTGTTCATAGGCTGTATGAAAGAATGAATGCAGGTACATTGCCAATGCCAGCTATTAATATTAATGATTCTGTAACCAAGTCTAAATTTGACAATAAATACGGATGTAAAGAATCTGCAGTAGATGCCATAAGAAGAGCTACAGATATTATGTTAGCAGGTAAAAGAATAGTGGTTTGTGGCTATGGAGATGTAGGAAAAGGAACTGCTGCCTCTTTTAAAGGAGCAGGTTCTATTGTAACGGTTACAGAAATAGATCCAATTTGTGCTTTACAAGCAGCAATGGATGGTTTTGAAGTGAAACGTTTAGAAACTGTCATGGGCAATGCAGATATCATTATTACAACCACAGGAAATAAAGACATTGTTACTGGAACTCATTTTTCATCCTTAAAAGATAAAACCATAGTTTGTAATATTGGTCATTTTGACAATGAACTAGACATGGCTTGGTTAAATGAAAATTATGGTGATACCAAGGTTGAGATTAAGCCTCAGGTAGACAAATATACCATCAATGGAAAAGACGTTATTATTTTAGCTGAAGGACGTTTGGTAAATTTAGGGTGTGCAACAGGGCATCCAAGTTTTGTAATGAGTAATTCATTTACCAATCAAACGTTGGCTCAAATAGAACTTTGGACTAATGTAGCAGCATACAATAATGAAGTATACATGTTGCCAAAGCATTTAGACGAAAAAGTAGCGAAATTACACTTAGCAAAAATTGGTGTAGAACTTACTGAATTACGATCTGATCAAGCAGATTATATTGGTGTAAAACAAGAAGGTCCTTTTAAACCTGAATACTACAGGTATTAAAAGAATACATTTTTTTACATAAAAAAACCTCTCCATATGGAGAGGTTTTTTATTTTTTGACTTTTACAAGTCTTCTATAATTTAATTAACTCCATATCCATATCCATATCCATATCCATATCCATATCCATATCCATATCCATATTTGTCAATTAGTTTATCTGGTTTAGAATCATCAGTTATTATATATCCTATGTTTTTTAAGTTATATTTCTTCTTATAATCTACTACATAGTTAGCCACTTTTTTAGATGAAAAGTTTTTTCTAAAAACATGAATAATATAATCTGATTTTTTTAACAACTCCAATGAATCAACCATAAATAAGACAGGTGCAGTATCAAAAATTATATAATCATATTTTTTCTCTAGGTAAGAAGTTAATTCATCAAATTTTTTGCTATTGTAAATGTTTATTTTAGTGTTAGTTTCTGTCCCAACAAAAAGAGTATCGAGCTGATTGTTGGAGATCTTGTACTCTTCAAAAAGTTCTTCAACTTTATTAGAATTGTCTCTAATTATATCTGTTAATCCCTTGTGTTGAATTTCATTGGAGTCAAATAATTTTGACAAATCAGGATTTCGTACATCAGTTCCAACAAGAATAATTTTTTTATCATTACTGGCTAAAAAAGTTGAAAGATTGAATGCAGTATGTGTTTTTCCTTCATTTTTAATACAAGAAGTAATCATAATTGACTTCCCTTTTTTTGATTTAGGAATCATCAAATTTAAATTATGATAAATTCTTTTCAAAAGCTCGTTATGCAATGCTTTATTCTCATTTGATAGTTTATCTTTTGAAAACTTGATAACTCCTAAAAAATCTATGTTAATGAGCTTTTCTTTAAGGTATTCTATGTCAATAAAAAAAGTTCTAATAAAAAATAAGCTAAGACTAAATCCAACTGGGAGAAATAACCCTGCAAATAAGAAATATGCTAATGTTTTTGACTTATTAGATTTTAATTCTAATACATAATCAACATCATTAATTAATTTAATATTCGACTCTAAAGAGGATAAATTAATTAATGCCTCCTCTTTTTTTTGCGATAAATACGAATACAAATTATTTAAAAGTAAGAGGTCTCTATCTAAATTGCTTAATTCGGATTCTCTGAGAGGTATTACCCCAACCAGTGAATTACTTTTTTGTTTATAATCATCATACCTATTTAATTTCATTTTTAATTTATTAATATAGATATGTAAACTATTTAGAATATTAGATCTTAAGTCTATGAGTTGGTTCTGTGATTGAATTACTAATGGGTTTTTTTCTGTAGCCTCAACAAGTAAATTATTTTTTTCTAAAATAATTTTATTAAACTGAAAAATCATGGCATTAATATTTTCATTTTCAATACCAATATCAGTTGGTAAAAGCTCAAAAGAATTTTGTTTTTCTACTTCATTTAATAATTTAACAGAGAGTTCACTTTGTAATTTATTTTTAAATATTTTTTGCTCAATTTCATTTAAATTATTCAAAACTGAATTAGTTTGAGCTGCAGGCATATATACACCATTTGAAATCTTAAAATCAGAAATTACAGAATTCAAAGAATCAATTTTTATTTTTAATTTAGAAATTCTTGAATCAATAAAATTGATAGACAGTTTATAAACATTTTTTTTCTCTCTTAGATTGTGTTCTTTAATTCCATCTACAATCCCTCTCAGAATTTTTGAATTTAAATCTTTGTTAGGTCCTGCATACGAAATTCTGTAGGTATTTGATTTTTTAGGTTCATTAATTATGTAATTTGATTTTACACCATTGATGGTATTTACCATGCTAAATTGTTTTATTATGTAGGTGTCTTTCCCTTCATAATTTATAAATTTTGGTGTGTATGAAAAAATTGAATTTTCAAACTTCCGTTCTCTTTTTGAAAATGAAAATGTATTATCATTTATTATTATGATAACATTTTCTTTATCATAACTAATACTACATTTATTTTCAGTTATGGTTTGTTTAAAAATAAATTCAAATGGCAGCGATTCTTTTGTTAAAAGTGTATTAGCCTTCCATTTATTCTTTTTAAAATATCTGTAATTAATTCCTAATTTTTCTATTACTTGGTTTAAGATCAATGTTGATTTAAAAATAGAAACTTGATCTTGACTTTTAAGATTATTATTATAAAGAAATTGATATTCATTATTATTGATAAAAGAAGACGGGTCAGATTGATCTTCGCTAACTAATAGTGTAGCATAAGTTTTAAATATATCATGATGATAATAATTATATACAAGTCCGGTAATTAAAAATATGACTATAGACGAAGCAATCAACCACCTGTGAGATAAAACAGTAAATATGATTTCGATTAGATCTGTTTGATCTTCTGAGCTATGTCCGTTCTCAACCTGCATTACCTTACAATTAATACAACTATTGATGTTAATAATGATAGTACTCCAGCATTTCTTAAAATCCCAAAATCAAATGCCAATGAGGCCTTGTCAGGCCTTACATAAATTTTGTCATTTTGTTTGAGAAAATAATATGCTGAGTTAAAAAACTCATGGGAGGTTAGGTCTATATATTGAGTTTCAATTTCGTTATTAGAACTCCTAATGATCATAACTTTAGTTGGATCTGCATTTTTATTAAAATCTCCAGCTCTACTAATGAGTTCTGTAAAAGAAATATTTTGATCTATAACATCAAATGTGCCTGGCCTAGCTACTTCACCTAAAATTGAAACTCTAAAATTCAGAATTTTAGTTCTAACATTTGGATTTTGAGTGTATTCTTTCAATTTTACTTTAATAGCTTCAGAAAGTAAATTACAAGTTAAACCAAAGGCTTTTATTTTTCCTAAAATTGGCAGATCAATATTTCCCATACCGTCTACCAAGTAACCATCTAATTTCCTTGCCTCTGCATTCCGTATTGTTCCTATTTTACTTAATGTTGTTGGTGAAAAAATTGAAGTACTTTGATTGTTCAAGGAAGAAATATTAACATCAATTAAATCTCCATAAGTTATGATAGCTTCTGGAATTTTTAATTTGATGTTATCGGGGATATTTTTAAATAAAACCTTACTATTTGAGCAGCTGGTCAAAATAAAAAATAAAAAAATAATACGTATGTATATTTTACAATGTAGCACGTGAGGGGATTTGTTTTTAATTATGAAGCATAATTACAATTATTTTTATGTACAGATAAATATTTTTATTTTTAATAAAACATCTATTTTTTTAAAAAACATCTTTTTCGTCTCATGCCCATTAGAATAAGGTCTTGTATAGAATCACATCATTACATGCTGATAATGCTGGGAGAAAAGTTATTAGGGATAAATTTATTGGATATAATATTTATTTCAAAAATTTATATTTATTCTTAAGGAGGTATGTTTCTGAATATCCAGTTTTTTCTGAAATTTCTGATATTGATTTTCTATCGTTAAGCATTTTTTTTGTTAACTCTAATCTTTCTTTTTTTATGTATTTAGCGGGTTTGAAATTTTTATTTAAACTATTAATTTCATTGTAATCTAGGTTAAATTCAATTTCTAACATTTTTAAAGTTACACCACTCAAGTTTTTACGAATAAAACGTTTTATACTAAAAACCAATTGTTCATCTGTAATATTTTTTTTGTTTAAAAATTTAATAATTATAATAAAAATAACTGTGAATAATACAACTCCAGCATACAGGTAGTTATTGTTATTCTTGATTTTAAAATCTTTGAAAATTATATTTTTTTTAAAATCATTTACATCATCTATTGAGTATACACCATGAATGCTACCGAAACTTATCTTATTATCTGCTTTATAAACTGCACCTCTATTAAATTCATCAACTATATAATTATCAACTATCTTTTTTTTTGTTTTTTCAAAAATACTTAACCCTTTATCACCAGATAAAAATATTAAATTTTCATAATCAGAAATTGTGTGAGCTGTTGTTTTAATAGAATACTGGTTTACTAATCTTATGCCTTTTTTTGTTCTTTTTAAACTAAGTAATAAATTATTTTTTGAAATCGCATAAAAATAATTACCATCGATATCGCTCTCTAAAATATCTTTAATATCGAATTTGATATCATCCTCTACTATATTTATACTATAGTCTTTTACATTTAAAGACATGTATCTTTTATTGTCTACAAAGTTAAATTCTTCTCGATCTTTAATTCTTGAATCTATCTTATTTCTTACCGGAATAATTTTATTTTGACTAGTATAAACTAAATCAAAAATATTTTGTTCATAATCATATTTGTAAATTCCTTTATCTGAAATAGCTATATACTTAGACTTTTCTATAGCATAAATGTCTGATATTGCTCCATACTCACCTTTAGTTCTTATGGAATTATCATTATTGTACAGCTTAGTCTCAATATTATTTTTATAGCTTAATAAACCATTATAACATACAAAAGTGATACTATCAAATTCTCTAATTTGTCCATCTGTATACGTGATTTTATTTAATTTTTTGCTATTAATATAAACACCACTATAAGTGCCAATTGCATTCTCAGAAATAGATCTTACACTCCCTTGAGGATTAAATGAATATTTAAGGTTGTTGTAAATTAATAATTTCCCTCTTGCTATAACATAAAGGTTGTCGTCTAGGTATGCAAAATCTGTTATTGTTTCCGTGTAAAGTTTAGGATATACATTTGGTGATTCAATAAATTTAACTTTATAATTATTATTTTTTTCAAAAATTGAATTTATTGGGCCAGAAATTGATTTATCAAAAAGAATTAAATTATCACCAGATTCATCAATTTTATGAATGCCATTACTTGAACTTATGTACAATTCATTTTCATAGGAAACAAAATTGTAAAATATCTTATCATCATATATTTTATGAATTGAAAAGTTATTGGCAATTAGTGCGATAATACTTATTATGTATGTAATGTGTGCCATTTAAATCTGATTTTACTACACAATAATACTCTATATTTATTGTTGTGACAAAAATTAAATTATTAAATTATTGTCATATTTACCATTTTTTTATCTAATTATTTCCAATTTTAATAATTTAAAGTAGATTTTCAACATATTGTTTTCTCAATTGTGACAATAGTATGTTTAGAATATTAATCTATTTTTTAATTATTATTGGTCTAAAACAATAAAATTTGTTATTATTACGTCCTAATTATTACTAAAAATTATTTCTTTTACTTAAATAACCTCTCAATATTGAGAGGTTTTTTATCTTTAGCATTAAATACGATCCATGGCGTTTTCAAAAAAGATAGGCTTACTCTTAGCTCCCATACTATTTTTTATAGTTCTAAATCTTCCTTTTCATTTGGTTTCTGAAACCGGAGATGCTGTAATAGCTGTTGCTATTTGGATGGTGATTTGGTGGATTACTGAGGCAGTGCATATTGCAGTTACTGCTTTGTTACCTCTTATTTTATTTCCATTATTAAAAGTAATGCCCATTGCAGACGTAGGGGCCAATTATGGGAGTCCTATTATCTTTTTATTTTTTGGTGGATTTATCTTGGCCTTAGCTTTAGAGAAAGTTAATCTACATAAAAGAATTGCGCTTACCATTATAAAAATGACTGGCACCACCCCAAATAAAGTTGTTCTTGGGTTTATGATTGCTACTGCATTTATGAGTATGTGGATTAGCAATACCGCAAGTACCGTAGTGATGTTACCCATAGCCATTTCTGTGATAAAATTACTCATAGATGATCAAGACGGATTTACCAAAGGAGATAAAAACTTTGCTTTAAGTGTGATGCTTGGCATTGCCTTTTCTGCCAATGCAGGAGGTATTGCTACGGTAATTGGAACGCCACCAAACTCTGTATTAATAGGCTTACTAGAAAGTGAATACAATACACAAATCTCTTTTTTAAAATGGATGACTATGGGATTGCCATTTTCTGTCATCATGGTGAGTTTGTGTTATTTAGTATTGGTAAAAATTATGTTCCCTTGTAATGATATTCAGTTTTCGGCCTCAGTAAATGTAATTTCTAGCGAATTAAAAAGCTTAGGAGCTATTTCTAAAGAAGAGAAAAGAGTACTTACTGTTTTTGCAGTCACTGTTTTTTTATGGATATCAAGAACCCTTATTAATTATATTTTTCCAGGCCTTCAACTATCAGATACCATTATTAGTCTACTAGCTGCAGTTTCTTTATTTGCTATTCCATTAAGCTTTACAAAAGGAAATTTCATATTGCATTGGAACGATACCAGTAAGCTGGCTTGGGGTATTTTATTACTATTTGGAGGAGGTTTAGCCTTAGCAAAAGGAATGGCTACCAGTGGTTTGGTAGCTGTTATTACAGAAAGTATTCAAAACGGTGGCTTTAGCCCAATAATTGTAGTGTGTTTGCTAATAGTATTAATGCTATTTATGACAGAGCTTATGAGCAATGTTGCATTGGTAGCCGTCTTGGCTCCTGTGGTTGCTGGTATTGCTATTGGTTTAAACATTCCAATATTAAATGTATTGATTCCTGTAACCATGGCAAGTAGTTGTGCCTTTATGTTGCCCATGGCCACTCCACCAAATGCCATTGTATTTGCCAGTGGGTATGTAAAAGTGAGTGAAATGGTACGTGCTGGAGTACTTTTAAATCTCCTAGCAGTAGGTTTACTTATTTTGTATTACATATTTGTAATTCCATTTATTTTTTAACCCAACCAACCCTCTCTGTCTAAACTTCGGTATTGTATAGCTTCTGCTATGTGAGATGATGTTATATCCTCTGATGCATCTATATCTGCAATGGTTCTAGACACTTTTAAAATTCTGTCATAGGCTCTAGCTGAAAGATTTAATTTTTCCATGGCAGTTTTTAATAAAGACAAACTATCTGCAGATAGCTTACAAAATTCACGGATGTGTTTTACGTTCATTTGTGCATTATAGTGTACATTTTTGAACTCTTTAAAACGCAGTGTTTGCAACTCTCTTGCTGCAGTAACTCGTTTTCTAATGACCATCGAAGATTCTCCTTTACGTTCTTCTGAGAGTTTCTCAAAAGGAACTGGGGTTACTTCTATATGAATGTCTATTCTATCTAATAGTGGGCCGGAGATTCTTCCTAAATAGCGCTGCATTTCTTGAGGTGAACTTGCCAAGGGGTTGTTTCCATCATTAAAAAAACCAGAAGGGCTAGGATTCATACTAGCCACCAACATAAAACTACTAGGGTAGGTAACCGTAAAACGTGCCCTAGAGATGGTTACCTCCCTGTCTTCAAGGGGTTGCCTCATCACTTCCAAAACCGTTCGTTTAAATTCTGGTAGTTCATCTAAAAACAACACCCCATTATGAGATAAAGAGATCTCTCCAGGTTGAGGGTATTGTCCGCCCCCAACCAAAGCTACATCTGAAATGGTATGGTGTGGTGCTCTAAACGGCCGTTCATATAACAAACCGTGATCTTTTGTTTTACCCACTACAGAATGAATTTTGGTAGTTTCTAAAGCTTCTTCTAAAGACATCGGCGGTAAAATAGAAGACAATCTTTTTGCCAACATGGTTTTCCCAGATCCTGGTGGGCCAATGAGAATAATATTATGCCCTCCAGCTGCGGCAATTTCCATGCACCGCTTAATAGATTCTTGCCCTTTTACATCAGAAAAGTCAAACTCGGGAAGCGCTAAATTTTTATAAAACTCAGCTTTGGTATCTACCTTGGTGGGTACTATCTTTTTTTTGCCATTAAAATGCTCAATAACTTCCATGATGTTGTCTACACCCAATACCTCTATACCTTCAACAATGGCTGCTTCCCTAGCATTTTTTTGAGGAAGAATAAAGGATGTAAACCCCTCTTCTTTGGCTTTAATAGCAATAGGCAAAGCTCCTTTTATAGGTTGTACATTGCCATCTAAAGACAATTCTCCCATCATCATATATTGTGCTAAATCTGTAAAAGTTATTTGCTTGGAGGCTGTTAAAATACCTATGGCTAGGGTTAAATCATAGGCAGCCCCCTCTTTACGGAGGTCTGCAGGAGCCATGTTAATGGTTATTTTTTTCCCGGGTAATTTAAAGTTGTTGTTGTTAAGGGCTGCAGAAATACGATAACTACTTTCGCGAACAGCATTATCTGGCAAACCTACCAAATGATATCCTATTCCTTTGTCTATATTTACTTCTACCGTTATGGTGGTGGCTTCTATGCCAAAGACGGCAGAACCATATACTTTTTCTAGCATTTTTTCTTTAAATGTACTCAATAATTTTACTAAAAAAAAGAATAGAGAAGGTGTTTTTTACATATAAGACAGGGGTTCCCCATAAATAAGGAGGTGTAGAATTTACCAATTTGCAGGGGTCGTATTCTTAATAAAATATTTTTTTTACACAATAAAAATGGGCTTTTGAAACTGATATACCTGTTCAAAAAAACCAGTTTAGAAAGCATCCTTGGTTCACTTAGTTAAGTTTTTAGTACTAATAAAATTAAAAAATAGTACTTATTTGTTTTTTGAATTTATATCAGGAAACCTTCCCCAATTTCCACCTCCGTCATAGTCGACGGGATTATCATCCTCAATATTCGTGTAATTTTCTCCCAACTGTTTTTTAGAATTATTGGAAATATTCCAAATAAAAAAAAACAGATAAACTGAAAATATCACAAAACCAATTACAAAAAATAATATACTCATGACTCTTTATTTTGAATCTGATTAGCCGCTATTGAAAATAACAAAATAGTTCCCGGCCAATGTGCAGAGTACTGAGCCTCCTCAATATTACCAACTAAACCTAAACCAACAGAATATAATAAACAAATAAAGGCAAAAATCACTGCGTACCACTTAAATATGACTTTTTTCATTTTAAAAATTAATATGATGAATATAAAATATTAAAATTAACCTCTTTTTGTGTCTTTCTCAATATCATTTACAACGGATTTTATATATTTTATTCTCTTTTTATCAGAGACAAATGGAACGGACCAAAATTGTTTAGTTTTTGAAAAAAGAGAATACCTCCAACCAAAAACAAAAGTATAAACTCCCATGACTAGCCTTAGTTTTACAGAATTTAAATAAAGAGTTATAACAGGGATTGCAGGAGCACCATGAGTAACATAGGTTCTTACTTTTTTTGATTTTAAAAGAGGTTTTGGATAAGCATATAGTTTGGTAATATTAATAAATTCATATGCATAACCTGGAGTAAAAACTTCATCAAAGAAAATTTCCATTCTAGGAGTTAGTCTGAACCACCAAACAGGAGAAATAATATATATACTTTCAGACCAAGTTACCATTTCTTTGTATTTGGAGATTAATTCTTCTCGAGGGCGAGTAAAACTATCTCTATACAAGTCAATAATTTTTGTTTCTTGTTTATTTTTTTCTAACGTATTTTTTATGGCTAAAAAAATACCATTGTAGCAAAACGAGCTTTTATCTGGGTGTCCAATTATAATTAAATTTTTCATTCGATTTGAGGTTCGTTTATTTCTTATTATTTGGCAACTTTTTTAAAGTAGTTTAACTTAACTTTTAATTGCGTTCTACCAATAATTAATGCAGCAGTTATTATAATGATATTTTTTATGATATATTGTCCTTCCAAAGTTGGTAGTAAAGGATTTGAATTTTGAAAAGTTACGTCTGGTAATATTACCAGAGGTAAAAAAGTTCCAGTCATTTGAAGTAACAGCAAAATCATTGCGATAAGTGTTGTTTTTCTGAATAAAAAAAAGACGGCAATCAAAATTTCCCAATAACCAATTATCACAGTCCAAACCGTAGCATCTAAAAATGGCATCCAATAAACTGTATCTTTCACTAATTCTTGGGCAGGAGATAAATGAACTATTTTTAGGAATCCAAACCAGAAAAAAATAATAAATAATGGTATTCTTACAAGGAAATCATTGGTGTTGAATTTGTACATAAAAAATTAAAAATATTTCACAAAAATACCTGTTTTATTAATAGATTATGTTAATTAAATTTTAAAACACAATTAAATATTGGTTGAAAAAATAGTTTTAAATATTAAACACACTCAATAATTTTACAAAAAAAAGTACCTAGGAGCTTTTTTTTATTATATAGGGTAATGTCTCCCTAGAAATTGGGAGGTCTATATTTTATTATATATGGGGATTGTTTGGTATGTTTAATTTTCTCAATTTTATTGTCAATTAAATAATAAGAAATGAATCATAAAAAGTTATTGGCTATACTATTTACAGCATTACTTTTTATTTCTTGTAAAGATGAGATAAAAATTGAAGGAAAATGGTTTGTTGATAAATCTCAAAGTAAAAATGGTAAATTGAAAAAACCAATCAATAAGTGGATAGAATTTTACCCAAATGGAACTCTAATTGGAGGAAAAAGAGGAGAGTCTGAAATTAAAAATGGGATTTGGAAATATGATTCTATAAACAATAAATTAATTGTAGGCTCGAAAAAAAAATATGGTGGTGAAGGAATTTATACCCTACAGAAAATAAGTGAAAATGAAATGATTTTAGTTAATGATACTACTAAAGTATTTTTTAAAAAATAAAAGTAGATTGGACTTAAAAAATAAGCAAACAAAAGCAATCCTTATAGGGACTTTAATTGGTGGTCTTGTTTATGCTGGACTCATGACTTTATTTGACTATTCTTACAAAAAAGATTTCAGTATTGGAAAATTTTCGGCTAACTTTATCTTTTTTGGAATATTCATGGGTTGGTTAACTTATTATAATTTAAAGAAGCAATCAAAAAAATAATGATGCTGTTAAAGAAGTATTTTAAAAATGTATGGACATTAGAATGGAAAAACGATGCGCCTATATTAAAAAGATTACTAATCACATTAGTGCTACTTAGTCCTTTTTTAGTTTTTCTTCTTTATCATATTTTCTTATGATAAAATTACCTGTATTACAAACTCCTTAGGCAGAATTTCTACTCGCATTAATATTACCAAACAACGAACGTGTTACCATTTTTTGGAAGGTGTCTAATTCTTTAGCAGACGGTCTTTTGCTGGCCAAAATTTCTTGTATTTTTTTTAAAGCATATTGTTGTATGGTAAGCAACGGTAGTACAATATCTTCACGTATTTCTATAGAAGCTTTTCCGTCTGGGTAGTTTTCCATAAGTTCTGTATGATCTGCTATTTTTAGCAACAAGCGTTTGGTGGTTTTGTATTCTTCGTAAATAAGTTTCCAGAATTCGCCAAATTCTTCGTCCTCTGCCATATAAGCCGTGAGTTCAAAAAACGATTTTGTTAAACTCATTACACTATTTTCTAAGAGTGTTTTTAGAAAGTCTGAGTTGTTATAAAAATCGATTAGTTTATCAAACTCCCCTTTGTCTTCATACTTTTTTAAGGCAGTTCCTACCCCATAAAATCCTGGAACATTTTGTTTTAACTGGCTCCAACTCCCTACAAATGGAATGGCTCTTAAATCTGAAAAATCTAAGGTATCGGATTGTGATCGCTTGCTTGGTCTACTTCCAATATTGGTTTTTGCATAGTATTGAAGCGTACTCATTTTTTCTAAATACGGTAAAAATTTCTCATGGTTTTTAAAGGCCACGTAGGTTTCGTAACTTGTGTTTGCAATGTCGTTCATAATTACACGATGTACATCACTTAGTTGATCTTTTTGAAAAACTTCGTTTTTAATTCCAGAACTTAACAGCTGTTCTAGATTAAACTGAGAAGAACTTATGGTTCCAAAATTAGAACTTATGGTTTGCCCCTGAATGGTAAGCTGTATTTCTTTGTCTTCTATGGTAGGGCCTAAAGAGGCATAAAACTGGTGTGTTTTTCCTCCACCACGCGCCGGTGGTCCTCCACGTCCGTCGAAGAAAATAACCTCAATACCAAATTCTCTAGAAATTGCCGTGAGTTCTTCTTTGGCTTTAAAAATAGACCAATTGGCCATTAAATACCCCCCATCTTTAGTACCGTCTGAAAAACCAAGCATAATGGTTTGCTTGTCTTTACGTTGGCTTACATGTTTCCTATACGCTTTATTTGTATATAATGTTCTCATTACCGAGGCAGCATTTTGTAAATCATCTACGGTTTCAAAAAGAGGAATTACATCTACTGGTAATACATCACCAAAACCAGATAGGTTTAGCATGGCAAAGGTTTGCATTACATTTAACGCAGTTTGGTTGTTGCTAATAATGTATCTATTGGCACCGCGCTTTCCATTTCTATATTGTATTTCTTTGATGGCTTGTATAGACTGTAGTGTTTTTACCAACATTTCATCTGAAAAAATGGTCGGATCGATATCACCTTTAATTTCTGAAAGAATGGCAACTTGCTTCTTTTCAGATAATGTTAAGTAGTTTTCTGGAAAGGTAGTGTCTTTAGTATCCAATAATTCTTGCACCATATTGGTAAATGCATTGTGATGAACTCTACTGTCTTGCCTAATGTCTAGAGTGGCAAAATGAAAGCCAAAAATAGACACCTTGTGAATTAAATCGTCTAGTTCTTCCAAAAACAATGATTTGTGTTCTTTAACAAGAATTACTCGTGCTTTGTTTAATTCTTCTAGTAGAATTTTTGAAGAAAAGTTGACAACTTTATAGCTTTTTGTAATGTGCTTATTCAGTCTTTTTTCTACTCTAATTAAGATCTCTTCTATTCCTTTAAAGGTAAGTCTCCTTCTTAATTTTCTAATGTCTCTGTGGTAGTTTTTAAGAATGGTTTGGCGCAATCTCTCGGCTACTTTAATGGTGATTTCTGTGGTAACAAAAGGGTTTCCATCTCTATCGCCTCCTGGCCAAAAACCAAGATCTATAATTTCATTATCTAAAACCTCACCATCGTATACCTGTTGTTGTACAAAATTGTAAATCGTACTTACAGAATGGTATAATACATTTTCTAAATACCAAATAAGGCTTACAGCCTCATCATAAGGGGTTGGTTTTTGTTTTTTAAAAAAGGGAGTTTTTCCTAATTGAGCCAACAAGTTTTTGATAAGTAATAAGTCATCATTTTGTATGGCTTTGTCTAAATCTGTAATAATTCCTAGAACATTACCAGGGTAAAATTGAGTTGGATGTGCTGTAAGAACAATACGAACTTTAAATTCTTTAAGATATTGCTGTAGTTCTTCTTTTTTATTTTGAGAGAATGCAGCATCTTTAGAGCTTCGTAAGGTTCCAATACCCTCCATATTGTTTACATTTTCAAATTCTGCATCTTCAATGGCATCAAACAATACGATTTGTCTTTCTATATACTGTATAAAACGAAATAATAAATGAACTTTTTCTTCTTCAGTAGGGTTTTCTTGGTATTTTTTAAAGAAATAATCTACTATTTGTGTGGGGTTTTCACCAAGTGAGAAGCCTTTTTTACACACCTCATGAAATAGAGGTAATAACACTCCAGTATTGCTAATAGAATCAAAAGGTAAGGTCATAAATATACTGTTGTATATTTGGTATTTTGAGACTACATTATCGTTAAATTTGGAGAGCTTCAGTGCGCTAGACATAGGAAAATAATTGAAACGTAAAATTACAAAAAAACCCTATTAGCTATTGGTTTCACTAGGTTTTTCTACGAAAACGATGTAAAACAGGATGTTGTATTTATTTTGGCATCCAACGTTGCATAGAATATCCAAAAAGAAGACCACCCAACATCCACAATGGAAATGCAATCCCTGTTTTTTTTAGAGTGATGTCTTCATCATTAAAATAAGGGAAAATAAATGTTAGTAGAATAAACATTCCAATCCCCCAAGGCAAGCCAATCTTAAGAATCTGTTTAAGTTTATTTGACATTCTTAAAATTTATAATTCCTTCTTGCAACCAAGCGAGGTAGGTATCTATATCTGTATATTGTTCAGCCCTATTTAGTATTTCAAATTCTGAAGTTAGTTGAACATAATAGGGTTGAGATGCTGTTTTAAAATTTACCGTTTGAAAGGTAGCCCACTTGTCTCCAACAGTTGTGATCTCTTTTAATTGTCCGTTGGCTCGCTTAAAGTTAAATTGGGCTTTTTCAGGTAATTCCTTTCTGTCATCTACATACAATGAAATTAAAATATAGTCTTCTTTTAATAGTTTGTAAATAGCAGGGTTACTCCATACATTTTCTTCTACCTTTCTGCAATTAACACAGGCCCAACCTGTAAAATCTAATAAGATGGGTTTGTTTGCAGCTTTTGCTGCTGTAAGTCCTTCCTTAAAATCTTTATAGCAGTTTAAGCCCAAGGGACAATCGTTTTCTTGTTCATAAATACTGTAAAATTGAGGAGGTGGAAAACCACTCAATACACTTAAATTCCAGCTTGGTGTTTTAAAAGTTCCTGGAATAAGATAGATTACAAATGCAAGAACTAAGATTCCAAAAGATCCTCTAGAGAATGAGATTTTTTTATCGGTACTGTCGTGTGGGAAGCGTATCCTTTTTAGGATATAGAGTGCCAATCCAATAAAAATAACAATCCATATGCCAATAAATATCTCTCGTTTTAAGAGATCCCAATGGGCAACGAGATCGGCATTAGATAAGAACTTAAAAGCAAAAGCCAATTCTAAAAACCCAAGAATAACCTTGGTCGTATTTAACCAACCTCCAGAGCTAGGGATAGACTTTAACCAATTTGGGAATAAGGCAAATAAAGTAAAGGGTAGTGCTAAGGCCAATCCAAAACCAGTCATTCCAGCACTCAATTGCATGGCTCCGCCATCTGCAGATAAAGAGCCTGCCAATAAAGAACCTAAAATAGGACCCGTACAAGAGAATGAAACTATTGCTAAGGTTAGGGCCATAAAGAAAATACCAATAAACCCACCAATGTTAGAGGCAGTATCCATTTTATCTCCCCAAGAACTTGGTAAGGTAATTTCATAATATCCAAAGAAAGAAAAGGCAAAGAACACTAAGATGGCAAAAAAGAAACTATTTAACCATACATTGGTTGAGATGGTATTTAAAATTTCTGGATTTATACTATCTAAAAAGTGAAAGGGAAGACTTAACAATAGATAGATAACAACAATACATATACCGTATAGTATGGCATTGCTAATTCCTTTGGCTTTGGTTTGAGATTGTTTAGTAAAGAATGATACCGTTAAGGGAATCATTGGAAATACACAAGGGGTTAAAAGGGCTAATAAACCTCCAATAAAACCTAGCAAGAAAATGGTAAATAAACCTTCTTTTTGTTGTTTTTCGTCTGTATCTTGTTCTAAAAGCCTCTTGTTTTTTAGTGGAAGAACTAATTGATTGGATAGTTGTTTGCTTTTTTCGTCTAGTTCAACCTCTTTGGTAACTATAGCTTTTCCATCTAAAGAAAAGGTAAAATCTTCTTCAATTTGAATACAAACCTCTTTACATACCTGTGCAAAAAAGGTTAATGTAATACTAGTAATATCTGTATTGGTAAGTTGTATTCGTTGGGTAATAATGGCTTTTTCTTTAAAGAAAACCTCTTCTTTTTCCCATACATCGCTGTATTCTTTATAGGTCTTACTTTCTACTGCTTTGTCAATTAGCTGAAATCCTGTAGCGTTTTTAGCAGCCGAAATTTCCAGCGGCAGCGAAGCATCTTCTGGATTGTATTGAGAATACAAATGCCATTGGTCTAAAATCTTAACTGTAAAAATTAAATCATAGGTGTCTTCTGATATTTTTTCAATGGAGGTAGAAAAAACAGCTGGATTATTTTCTGTTTGAGCAAAACTGTTGAGGGTAAAAAACAATAAAAAAAGGATTCCTAATTTTTTCATGGTAGATAGGATATTTTTAATCGACTTTTACTTGTTTTGTTTGCTAAATATCGCCGATCTTGTCTAAGCCCAATTACCCAAATAATATGGTCTTTGGCATCTGTAAGCATCCAAATTTTTTCTTTATCGAGCAAAGATAATTTATTGTCTTTAAAAAGTTGACTTATTTTCTTATTACCTGTCATTCCAGTTGGATACATGGCATCTCCATGATGCCATTTTTTTAGAGATAACGGATAATTAATCAAATCATTATCAATAATAATTTGATGCTTGTTTTTACAGGTATAATCGTCTGTGTTTTGAATGGTAAGCTTAATGGGGTTTGTGATTTCTGACACTTTTTGGTCGATTAGAATAGGGCCTTTTATAGATTGACTTTTATTGATAGTTGTTACTATTAGAAAATTTCTATCTTTCAATAACCGATGTGTGTTAGAAAATACTTGTTTGCCTGGTTGTGCAGAAATTAAATCAACAATATCATTCCAAGCAGTAAATCCATATCCTTGCAGAAGTTGATATAGATACGCTTTCTTGTTTGAAAGCTTATCGATTTCTTTACAACTTATTTTCAGTAAATCATTTTCGTAAGAAACAACGTTAGCAGTAATATTTTTTACAGCATCATTTATAATAGACTGGCTTTCATTTAAATATTCTATGGTGTTTTGAAAACTTTCTAAAACATGTGGATTTAATTCTTTTAAAATAGGAATAACTTTGTGACGTACTTTATTTCTGACATACTTTACACTAGCATTTGATTTGTCCTCTCTCCAAATAATTTCATTTTTTATAGCAAATAGAATAATTTCATCTCTAGAGAAAGCTAATAACGGTCTGATAGATTTTTGATTCACTGGGGGAATACCTGTAAATCCTTCCAGACCAGTACCTCGAGTAAGATTTATAATGAAAGTTTCTAGATTATCATTGGTGTTGTGTGCTGTTAACACATAATCATACCCTTTTGAATCTATGAGTTCATAAAACCAAGTATAGCGTAAATTTCTTGCAGCCACCTGAATGGAAATCTTATTTTTTTTGGCATATTTTTCTGTTTCAAAAGAGGTCGTATATACAGGTGTTTTAAGTGTTTTTACTAAAGATTTTACAAAGGCTTCATCATCATCACTTTCTTGCCCACGTAAGTTAAAGTTACAATGGCATAAAGAAAAGTTGAGGTTTAATTGACTGCATAAATGTGCTAGCACAACACTGTCTATTCCACCAGAGATGGCAATAAGAAGTTTACTATCCTCTAAAAAAGGAAAGTTTTGATAAAGATGTTGTTTAAATTTCTGTAGCATTGATCTTACAAAAATATGGAAATTAAAGTTGAGAACTTATCCAGTTTACAGCATCTATCAGCATTTCATTTTTGCACAAATCATTTTGTAACTCATGATACCCATTTTCATACAATTTCAGAGTTGCTCTATTCGCATTATTAGCAAATTCTTGTGTTCCTCTATAATCGATAATCTTATCACCTGTTCCATGTAATAATATTATTGGGACGTTCAGTTTAGATGCATTATCAATGGCCCATTTTCCAGAATCAATGAACGTTAAAGAGAAGTTAGGGCTAATCTTTGAATGAATTAAAGGGTCATTTATATAGGCATCAACTTCTATTTTTTCTCGAGAGATATCATTCGGATTTATCTCATTACCCATAGTTACCGAAGGTGCAATTTTTTGCAATAACTTTCCTATAGCTAATTTAAATTTTGGGGGCTCAAAAGCCAATTTCAAAAAGGGGCTTGTGGCAATAATTCCCTGTAAATTACATGTTTTTTTTAGAGCATAATTAATCACAGTATTTCCTCCCATGGAATGACCGTATAAGAAAATAGGGCTGTTTGGGAAAAACTCTTTTGCTTTTTCTATGGTTGTAGCTAGGCTTTCTAATACAGCTTCAAAGCTAGGGTTGTGACCACGTTTTCCAGATGTTTTTCCATGTCCAAAATGATCAAAAGCAACAACAGAAAAATTATGTTCATTTAACTTACTGGCCACATGCATGTAGCGTCCAGAGTGTTCGCCCATGCCATGAGCCAGAACAACAACAGCTTTAGTTTTTTTTGCTTCCCAGCATTGACCAAAAAAAGTGGTTTTGTAAATATGAAAATTAAATTCTTTATGAGCCATCATTAGTTTTTTTTAACCAAACTCTAATACTTTTACGAAGCAATTCTTCTGGTCTTGGTAAAGGAATGGTTTTACCAAATTGTTTACTTCTTTTAAATTTTGAAAATGTAATTTTTAGTTGTTTCCATGCTTCTGGATACATCTTTAAAAATGTATTAAAAAAGAGTTGCTCTGTAGCTTTTTCAGTAAGACTCTTATAAACAGCCTCAAATTTCTCTTCTTGATTTGGAATCATAGTTCGTTAGAATTTGTTAAAACAAATTGCATTGCCTTTGCTTTTAATAAACATTCTTCATATTCTTTTTCCGGAGAAGATTTTGCCGTAACAGCACTTCCTACTGAAAATGAAAGGTACTTTTTTTCTGCATCATACAAAATACTTCTAATCACTACATTAAAATCAAAATTACCATTGGGAGTGAAATAACCAACAGTTCCCGAATACAAACCTCGTTTAGTTTCTTCGAGACTTTCAATAATTTTCATGGCAGATATTTTTGGAGCCCCCGTCATACTCCCCATAGGAAAGGTATCCTTAATGACATCGACAAGATGAACATCATCCTTGATTTCAGAGACTACAGTAGAGATCATTTGATGTACCTGTTTAAATGAAGACACCTTACATAATTCTTCTACTTGTACACTTCCTTTTTTAGCAGATTTAGATAAATCATTTCTAACTAAATCAACAATCATAATATTTTCTGATCGTTCTTTTGTGTCTTTTGATAGGGCTGTGGCTGTTTTTTGATCCTCTAAACGATTTTCAAAACGTTTGGCAGTTCCTTTAATGGGTTGTGAAATAATCTTACGTCCTTCTTTCTTTAAGTATCTTTCTGGGGACGCACAAAGTAAAAATTGGTGATCGATTTTTAAAAATGTAGCAAATGGTGCTTCAGAGATAGTATTTAAATCTTCATAGATGTCCAGTGGATTGATACTGGTATTTTTTGCATAAAATTCCTGGCAAAAATTAACTTCGTAAACATCACCTTTATGAATGTATTCTAGTATTTTATCTACTTTTTTAAGATAGTCTTTTTTTGAAATTCGTGATCTAATTTCAATTTTCTCCTTACTTATATTAGTATTTTGTGGTTTCAGGACAATATCACAAATTGCTTTAAAATCTGTATCAATTTCATCTTCAACCATACTTAAATAGCGAAATTCTACGCGATTATCTTTTATGAAAAGAATTTTTTGTGGTTGAAAGAAAAATAACTCTGCAAACCCCAAATCATCAACATTTGTGGATGTTAAGTTTTCAGAGGCATTTTTCACATCATAACTGATGTAACCAAACAAATAATCTTGGGTGATAGTTTGGTATTCCTTTAGTTTTTCAAATGCATGTTCTGCATCTGTTTGAATACTCGTAAACTCCTCAAGAGCAAGAATATTATCAAAATTACTATGTTCTAGATGATGTTTGTTAGAGTCTAACCAGATAGCAGTCTCGTATTGCTGTGCCCATCTCAATAATTTTTCATGGAGATTAGAAGCAGATTCTACAGAGTAAGTACGTGTTGTTCTTTGCATTTTGGAGGCAAAAAGTCTAAACTGAATTTTGCTGTTTTATTAAAAAGCAATGATCGGAAGGAACTTCCGATCATTGGGTGTTTATAAATGTAATATATCTTTAGGCGTTTAATGGTTTTCCATCCCAAGCTGCTTTAGCGGCTTCTTTCATAGCCTCAGAATAGGTTGGATGTCCATGACAAATCCTTGCTAAGTCTTCAGCAGAAGCTCTGTACTCCATAGCAACAGCCGCTTCCATAATTAAATCTGCTGCTCTTGCACCTACAATATGAACTCCTAAAACTTCATCTGTTTCTTTGTCGGCTAGTACCTTTACAAACCCATCAACATCTCCACTAGCTCTTGATCTCCCTAGAGCTCTCATAGAAAATTTACCAGATTTATATTGAACACCTGATTCTTTTAATTCTTGTTCTGTTTTTCCTACGGCTGCAACCTCAGGCCAAGTATATACAATTCCTGGAATTAAATTATAGTCTATATGTGGTTTTTGTCCCGCTATAAGTTCAGCAACTACCACACCTTCTTCTTCAGCTTTATGAGCTAACATGGCTCCTTTAACTACATCTCCAATTGCATAGATATTTGGAATATTAGTTTGTAGATGATCATTTGTTGCTACTTGACCTCTTTCGTTTACCTTAACACCAATATTTTCTAATCCTAATCTATCTGTATACGCTTTTCTTCCAACAGACACTAGACAATAATCACCTTTAAATACGATTTCTTCTCCTTTTTTATTGGTTGCTTTTACAGTAATTTCATCACCGTTTCGTTGTACATCATTTACCCCATGTTTGGTAAAGAATTTTACTCCTTGCTTTTTAAGTACTTTTTGAAGCTCTTTGGAAACATCTGCATCCATACCAGGAACAATCTTGTCCATGTATTCAATCACACTTACTTCTGCACCCAAACGCTTGTATACAGAACCTAATTCTAAACCAATTACTCCACCACCTATAACTACTAAATGTTTTGGTATTTCAGGAAGCTTTAAAGCTTCTGTAGAAGTAATAATTCTATCTTTATCTAATTCAATAAAAGGTAAAGAAGCGGGTTTAGATCCGGTTGCAATAATAATGTTGGTTCCTTCTATAGTTTCGTCAGATCCATCATTTTTTGAAATTTTCACATGGGTAGTATCTACAAAAGATCCCATTCCTTCAAAAACATCAATATTGTTTTTGTCCATCAAATATTTTATACCTCCAGTGGTTTGCTCTACAACACTAGCCTTACGTTCTATCATTTTTCCAAAATCAATCTTTGGAGGATCGATTAAAATTCCATGTTCTTCAAAATGCTTCACAGCATCATAATAATGATGAGAAGAATCTAACAAGGCTTTTGAAGGAATACAGCCAACATTTAAACAGGTTCCCCCCATGGTAGCATACTTTTCTATAATGGCAGCTTTTAAGCCCAATTGAGAGGCTCTTACTGCAGAAATATATCCTCCAGGACCAGAACCAATAACGATAACATCGTACTTCATTTTAATTGAATTATTTGTATTACAAAAGTACTCATTATTCTTAAAATTATAATGGATTTTTTATCTTTAAACCACAAATATAAATTCAGTTTAAAATCCTAAAATAAATAAGATTATTTTTGTGAATTATTTGTAAAAACCAACTTTTTGAAGCATCATGTTTTTATCATAGGGTCTGTATGGGTAGAGCCAAATTCATCAGCTGCTGGTAGTAGGATGCTTCAGCTAATGACTTCTTTTTTATCAAAAGGTTGGCGTATTACTTTTGGAACAGTTTCTCATAAGAACCCAAATGCTATAGATCTAACTAAATTTGGTATTGAGGAGGTTTGCTTAGAGCTAAACTCTTCAAGCTTTGACGAGTTCATAACAGATTTAAAACCAACAATAGTTGTTTTTGATCGTTTTATTACAGAAGAACAATTTGGTTGGCGAGTTGCAGAATATTGTCCAAAAGCGCTACGTGTCTTGGATACTGAAGACCTTCATTGCCTCAGAAAAACTAGACATGAAGCCCTTAAAAAAGGAATTGAGTTTAGCAATGAAATCCTCTTAAATTCAGAGATCTCTAAACGAGAAATCGCAGCAATTTATCGCTGTGATATTTCTTTAATCATTTCAACATTTGAGATGAAGTTATTGAAAGAAGTATTTAAAATTGATAAAAGCTTGTTGTATCATTTACCATTTTTATTTGATAAAATTGATGAAAATAATTCATGGAAACCCTATGATGAAAGACATCATTTTGTATTTATTGGAAACTTTCTTCACGCACCCAATCTAGATGCAACAATTCAATTAAAAAAACATATTTGGAAAGAAATTCGAAAAAGAATTCCTATGGCTGAGCTTCATGTTTATGGAGCGTATCCAACTCAGCAAGTTTTGGAATTCACCAATGCTAATGAAGGCTTTTTTGTTCATGGTTTTGTAGAGGATGCTTCATTGGTTCTTGAAAACAGTAGAGTTTTACTAGCGCCTTTGCGTTTTGGGGCAGGTATCAAAGGTAAGTTTACTAGCGCTATGCTTAGTGGAACTCCTAATATAACTACAAGTATTGGTGCAGAAGGGATGTGTAGTGATGAGCTGCCATGGAATGGTTTTATTGTAGATGAAATTGAAGATTTCATAGACAGTGCTGTTGAATTATATACCAACGAAAAACGATGGATACAAGCTCAGCAATATGGGGTGCAAATTATAAATTCTAAGTATAATAAAGAATTAATTGAAGATGACTTTATTAGCTATATGCTAGAAATTTTATCCAATTTAGAAGACCACAGAAATAATAATTTTACAGGAAAAATGCTGCTTCATCATTCCTTACAAAGCTCAAAATACATGAGTAAATGGATTCAAGAAAAAAACAGTAATTTACAATAACCCTGCTCTTTTTAACAGCGCCTCTGGTTTTGGTTCCTGGCCTCGAAAACGCTTGTATAAAATCATTGGCTTTTCAGTACCTCCCTTACTTAAAACATGTTCTTCAAATTTAGCTGCAACTTCTTTATTGAAAATCCCTTTTTCTTGAAAGTATTCAAAAGCATCAGCATCTAAAATCTCGGCCCATTTGTAGGAGTAATATCCTGCTGAATATCCGCCTTGAAAAATATGGGAAAAAGCAGTACTCATACAATTTTCAGAAACATCAGGGTACAATTGGGTTTCAGAAAAAGCTTGGGCTTCAAACTTTTTTACAGATGAGATATTTTCTGGAGTCTTGCCTCCATGCCAAGACATATCTAATAAACCGAAGCTCAGTTGGCGTAGTGTTTGCATGCCTTCATGAAAGCTGGCAGATTCTTTAATTTTATTCACATATTCCATAGGGATAACTTCTCCAGTTTGGTAATGTTTAGCAAATAAAGCCAAGGCTTCTTTTTCATAACACCAGTTCTCTAGGATTTGACTTGGTAACTCTACAAAATCCCAAGATACAGAAGTTCCAGAGAGACTGCTATAGGTTGTATTTGCCAACATACCATGCAAAGCATGTCCAAATTCATGAAATAAAGTAGTTACTTCATTGAAGGTTAATAAAGAGGGTTTTGTCTCAGTAGGCTTTGTAAAATTACAAACAATAGAAATATGTGGTCTCTCATTGCTATTATGTTTAATTTGTTGCGATTTATATGAGGTCATCCATGCACCATTTCTTTTTCCTTCTCTTGGGTGAAAGTCAGCGTATAGAATGGCAATAAAATCACCCATTGTGTTTTTTACATGGTATGTTTTTACATCTTCATGGTATTTTTCAATAGTAAAAACCTCTTCAAAGGTTAAATTAAATAATCTTTGGGATACTGTGAATACCCCCTGAATAACATTCTCTAATTGAAAATAGGGCTTTAAAATTTCTTGATCTAAATTAAATATTTCTTTTTTCAATTTTTCTGAATAGTAGGCGCTATCCCATTTTTGAAGCTGATCTATTCCATCCAGTTTTTTTGCAAATGACTCAAGTTTTTTAAATTCTCTCAGTGCTGCTGGTTTTGCCTTTCTTAATAAATCTTCAGAAAAAGAAAGTACCTTTTCAGGAGTTTCAGCCATTCGTTCCTCCAGTACAAAATGTGCATGAGTTTTATAACCAAGCAAATTTGCTCTTTGATGTCTCAAGTTAACAATGTTTAAAACAATTTCTTCATTGTTATTTTCATTGTTTTGAAATCCTTTTTTTCCAAAAGCGATAGCTAGTTTTTTTCTCAACGCTCTATTTTCTGCATAAGTTACAAATGGGATATAACTCGGATAATCTAAAGTAATAAGCCAGCCTTCTTTATTTCGGTTTTTTGCCAATAAACTAGCCGCTTCTTTTGCTCCGTCAGGAAGGCCTTTTAAGTCTTTTTCATTAGTAATATTTAGCTCAAAAGCATTTCCGTCTGCCAAAACATTCTCTCCAAATTGTAAAGATAGTTTAGACAATTCAGTGTCTATTTTTCGTAATTTCTCTTTGTCTTCATGATTTAAATTAGCCCCATTTCTTGAAAAACCTTTGTACTGTTTTTCTAGTAACATGGATTGTTCAGAGTCTAGATTTAAGACTCCTTTGGTGTCGTACACAGATTTTACTTTTGTAAAAAGAGCTGAATTTAAAATCATATCATTTTTAAATTCACTAAGCCAAGGAGAAATTTCTTGGGCTATTTTCTGAATAGCTTCGGAAGTCTCAGCTGAGTTTAAATTGAAGAAAATACTGGTAATTCTTCCAAGTTTTTGACCTGTATATTCTAGTGCTTCTGTTGTATTTTGAAAGCTTGGTGTTTCAGTACTTGATATGATAGTTTCTATTTCTTTTTTGCAAATCACAATAGCTTTTTTAATGGCAGGTTTGAAATCTGTGCTTGAAATTTTTGAAAAAGGAGCAGTATTGAAATCTTCTAATAAAGGATTCATTGGTAGGTACAATAAGAATAAACGTTATTATTTTTTTACACGATTTGAAGCTTGTGTTACTTTTATTTTTAAACCTTCTTTGTAGGCTGTAATTTTATCTTGAACACATGTATCTGAAGCCCCAATAATTTGAGCAGCTAAGATGCCCGCATTCTTTGCACCATCTAATGCAACAGTTGCCACTGGAACACCTCCAGGCATTTGTAATATAGACAATACAGAATCCCATCCATCTATAGAGTTTCTGCTTTTTACAGGAACACCAATGATAGGTAAAGGGCTTAAAGAGGCTACCATTCCCGGTAGGTGAGCGGCTCCTCCAGCACCAGCAATAATTACTTTGATACCGCGTGTGTGTGCATTTTTTGAGTAGTCGAATAATTTTTCTGGGGTTCTATGAGCAGAGACAATATCTACCTCTATTTGAATATCAAAACTTTCAAGGATGTCTATTGCTTCTTGCATGATTGGAAGATCTGAATCGCTTCCCATTATAATTCCTACCA
>OJFP01000307.1_pt1 | contig 37879 bp, 27 predicted proteins | sample 1594141 | NCBI WGS metagenome assembly OJFP01 (sample SAMN05416843, study PRJEB24817) | seawater metagenome | isolation source: Sea water | place: Canada:Atlantic | collected 2013-07 | reverse complement strand
GAGATGTAGAGAGGTCTCGTGGGCTCGGAGATGTGTATAAGAGACAGGTTGTAAAGACCGTCTTCAAATAGTTGAGAAAACTCTCTACGTAGTCTAAACAAACCTCCAAATCCTCCAGCACTAACACCTAAAGACTCTCCATTTTGCTCCATCTTACCAACTTGACCTTGTACTAAAATTGTAGTACCACCAAAGTTTTGAGCAAATAAACCATCGTTTACAGATGGTAACATAATCTCATTCTGTGCGCCATTTGTATTGTTATCTGCCAAGAAATTATCTAAATAGTTTGGAGTAAGTGTATAACCACTACCAATAAGCTCTTCACAAATATTTAAACAGTCTGTATAACGGTTAGTTCCTGTATACACTTCTGCATTAAGGTAAAGTTTAGCTAAAATCATCTTAGCAACACCTTGGTCTGCACGGCCATATTCATTTTGTAATGCTGGTGTTAAGTCTGTTTGTGCTTCTAGCAGCTCCGTTTCAATAAAGTTAAATAACTCTTCGCCTACAATTTCTTGTGGAGGTGTAGCAGAACCAATAACATCATTCTCAGTAACAAAAGCAGCTTTTCCAAACATATCTAATAAATGGTAATATGATAATGCTCGTAATACTCTAGCTTCTGCTCTAAATTGAGTGATGTCTTGTCTTAAGTCATCAGAAACACCTCTTGAGTCTAATAGCTCGTCTGTGGTTTGTCTTAAGAATTCATTTGCTAATGTAACTGAAAAAGACGCTCTTGCAAATACTCCTAATATTAAAGGGTTTTCTGCGTCCCAAGTACCACGTTGTATACCTCTAATTCCTGGATCATTTTCGAATGTGAAAATAGATTCGTCTGTTGAAAGGTTTTGTAAGTTATATAACCCTCTAATGTATTGTCCTGTACCAGCATCTAAGCCTCCAATATTTGAGCTGCCTGCGCCGCTTAAGCCAGAAAGCGAAAGGTTGGCATAAACACCAGCTAATAAACTAGTATAGCTGTTAGAGTCTGCAAAAAACTCGTCTTCCAAAAGTAATTCTGGATCGTTAGGTGTTACATCTAGGTCTCCTTCACAAGACGTGGTCAATGTGAAGACTGCTAATAACAGTAATAGTATATTGATTTGAATTTTCATTATATCTTTAATTTATAGATGTTATTAAAATTTGTAATTAGCTCCAAATTGGTACACTCTAGCTCTAGGGAAAATGGTGTTATCTACACCAGATGCACCTACTTCTGGATCTAAGCCGCTATAGTCTGTAATAACAAATGCATTTTGTACACCTGTCCAGATTCTTAAACTATCTCCCCATTTAGTATCATCTAATTGGATAGTGTATCCTAAAGTAGCATTATCCATTCTTAAGAATGATGCATCTTCAAGATATATGTCTGATCTTATAATTTCGTCTGTACTTTGAGTAAAGTTAGTTTCTAATACAGATGTAGGTATGTTAGCTAAGAAACCATTACTGTTTAAATTGTTATAGTATGCATTGTTAGAGCTTACATTGTTATAAACGTAATTTCCTAAGCTAGCTCTTAAAAATACAGAAAGGTCAAACCCTTTATAGTTTACTGTAGAAGAAAAACCTAATAACACGTCTGGATCTGGATTTTTAGAAATAAATCGGTCATTGTTGTCTATTAACCCATCACCATTAAGATCTACGAATGCACCTTCAATAGGGTTTCCGCTTGCATCATAAACTTGCTTATAAACATAAAAAGAACCTGGAGCAAAGCCTTCTCTCTGTAAACCAATAGTACCACCAGTACCACCAGCAATTCCTGTAGTTTCAATATCTAAACCAAAAGCAAGATCTTCAATTTCTCTATCTAAGAAAGCAGCATTAAAGTTCACGTTCCAGTTTAAGTCCTCTTGCTGAATGATATCAGAATTTATAGTAAACTCTAAACCTTTAGAGCTAAAACTACCAATATTTAAAAAGCCTTGGTTACTAAAGTTAGAACCATCTGCGATTGGTACAAAAGATAATAAGTCTTCTGAAATGTTTTTATAAACTTCAACAGAACCAGAAATGCGATTATTAAAGAAACCGTAATCTAAACCAATGTTAGTTTGCTTAGTCTCTTCCCACTTAAGCAACTCATTTCTAAATTGTGGCTGTGCAATAGGAATAGAGCCGTCTCCAAATTGATATTGAGAGTTAGGTTCTCCTAAAGCAAAGCGACTTGTAAACAATAAAGACTGACCAATATTTTGTTGCCCAGTTACACCATAACTTGCTCTTAATTTTAAGAAGTTAAACTTTTCAGACTCTGCAAAGAAATCGTCACTAATTGTCCAACCTGCAGAAACACTTGGGAATGTACCAAAACGCTCATCTGGGCTAAATCTAGATGTACCATCTCTAGTAACAGATGCAGATAAGAAGTACTTATCTTTATAAGACACCTCACCTTTACCTATGTAGGTTAATAAAACTACTTCTGGGTCTATATTAGTAGTAGGAACAATAAGGGTGTTTGGGTCATTTTGTTCTCCAGTAGAAAAACTTTGTGATTCAAATTTTTGGTAGTTATATACACCTTGTAACCCTAAAGTAAAGTCGTTTATAGTTTTGTCGTAACGTAATTGAAAGTTAAACTGCTGGTTAGTTCTTTCGTTTTCATAAGCACTGCTGTTTCCTAGTAAAACAGTTTCACCTTCGTCGTTTACTATTCTTACACCCAAGGCACTTTCTTCAGGTCTCATAAAAGTACCTTTACCAGTACTCTTATCATATCCTAAGTTTAATAATGCACTAAACTCTGGTGCAAAGTGAAACTTATAATCTAATACAACATTACCAAAATAACGTGTTACTTCACTAACATTTCTAGTTTGCATAAGCTCTGCTACTGGGTTCCTAGCAACATTGGCTAGTGGATCTCCATTTGAATCTGTAAACTCAAAGAAACCACCATAAGCAGATCCTTCTTGGTAAATAGGTTGTGTTGGGTCAAAACGCAAAGCACCACCTTCAACACCAGGACTAAACCTGTTATCCTCTAGAGTAAGGTTAGCATTAAGGCTTACTTTTAAGTGGTCATCAAATAAACTAGGGTTAACACGTAAAGAGTAGGCATTACTTTGAAACTCCGATGTTTTTCTTAATCCAGGTCTATCTGTAAAACGCGCAGAAAACCTTACTGGTAATGTGTTTTTAAACAAAGAACCATTTAAAGACAGGTTACTATCAAAAGTTACTTGATTTTCATAAATCTCATCTTGCCAATCTGTATTTGCATCACCTAATAATCCTACATCTTGAGGACGCTGCTCGGCTACTAATGCTCTAAACTCATCTGCAGAAAATACATCTATAGTTTTAGCAAGTGTGTTATAACCTACTTGTGTATTAAACTCTGCCTTAAACTTCTTACCACCTTTTTTAGTTGTGATAATAATTACACCATTTGAGGCTCTACTACCATACACTGCTGTAGATGCAGCATCTTTAAGAACAGTAAAAGACTCAATGTCTGAAGGGTTAATAGTAGATAATATAGATCTTGCACCGCCTACGGCATCATTATCTATAGGTAAACCATCTATAACTATAAGAGGTTGGTTAGAGGCACTTAGAGAAGCACCACCACGAATTCTTATGTCTGATCCTGAACCTGGTGCACCACTAGTATTAATAGATAAACCAGCAACACGACCGCTTAATAAGTTTTCTGGTGTCGCAATGTTACCTTGATTAAAATCTTTTTCTGTAACCGCAGTTAATGCACCTGTGGAGCTTTTCATGGTTGTAGTTCCATATCCCACAATAATTACTTCATTTAATTTTGCGGCATCTTCCTTCATTGCAAATGATAGGTTAGATTGGCCAGTATAGGTAATTTCTTGTTTTTGAAACCCAACATAGGTTACTACAACAACATCACCAGAATTTAGAGAAATTGAGAAATTTCCATCAAAATCGGTGGAGGTTCCATTTGCGGTACCCTTAATTAAAATATTTGCTCCAGGTATTGGTAATCCAGAGGCAGCTTCAGTTACTGTTCCAGTCACAATATCCTGCGCAAATAAAGAGAGCGGAAATAGCACAAACAGCCATAAACATTTAGTAAGTAATTTCATATAAAATAGTAATGAGTTAGTAAATGATTGTACTTAATAGATTCACTTTTCGTTGTTAAAAATATATAAATCATTAAGTAAACTTTAAGAAATAAAAAATTATCCTCAGCGAAAACGTTTTCGTGTTGACAACTTTCTATTTATGACAATATTTCATTAACATCCGTTTGAGATAAAAGGTTAATAATTATGCATTACCTTTATTGCGAATACAATATCCCATGAATAAAAAAGTCACATTAAAGTCAATTGCCAAGGAGTTAGATGTATCAATTTCAACAGTTTCAAAAGCGTTAAAAGACAGTCCAGAAATTAGTAAGGATACAAAGCAGAAAATTAAAGCATTTGCAAAATTTTATAATTACAAACCAAATAATATTGCTCTAAGTTTAAAGAACAGAAAAACTAAAACTTTGGGCATTATCATTCCAGAAATAGTACACCATTTTTTTACTACCGTAATTAAAGGTATAGAGCAAGTTGCTAATGATGAAGGTTATAATGTAATTGTATGTCTTTCTAATAACTCATTTGATAAGGAAGTTATAAACATGGAGATACTTGCTAATGGAAGTACAGATGGTTTTATAATGTCTGTCGCTAAAGAAACACAACAAAAGAAAGATTATCATCATTTGGTTGAAACCATAAACCAAGGTATGCCAGTTGTTATGTTTGATAGGATGATTCCAGAAATTAACTGCGATAAAGTTATTATAGATGATAAGAAAGGCGCACGACAGGCGGTTCAGTTTCTAATTGATAAAGGAGCAAAAAAGGTTGCGCTATTAACTACAGTAGATTATGTGAGCGTAGGAAAATTAAGAACTACAGGATATTTAGAATGCTTAGAAAGTAATGATTTGCCTATTGATGAATCCTTAATTCTCAAAATAGAAGATATGGACCATTATGCTGAAAAAATTGAAGAATTTTTGAAGCAAACCTCTTGTGATAGCATTTTTGCAGTTAATGAACATTTTGCTGTAGAGGCTATTAGAGCCTTAAGGACACAAGGAAAGTCTGTACCAGAAGATGTCTCTGTAATTGCATTTACAGATGGCGAATTGTCTAAACATTTCATACCAAGTCTTACTACAATTAATCAAAAAGGCTTAGAAATGGGTGCAACTGCAGCAAAATTACTTATTGATAAACTTGAGCGTCCCGAAGATGAGAAAGAGCTCTACCAAACCGTTATACTCGAAACATCACTTATTGAAAGAGAATCTACAAAATAAGATAACATTGCTTTTTTAGACATTTCTAAAAATTAGTTTATATTTGACCCGATTATCAAACTTAATGATTCACTTTTCGCTGTTAAGTCTTGATAATTATTCTTTGTTAAGGCTTATCGTCTTGTTTAATTAATACAAACGATATGCAAAAACCCAAGTTAAGTTTTTGGGAAATCTGGAACATGAGTTTCGGGTTTCTTGGTATTCAGTTTGGTTTTGCTCTGCAAAACGCAAACACCTCAAGAATATTTGAAACCTTAGGTGCTCAAGTAGAAGATATTCCTATACTTTGGATAGCTGCTCCTGTTACAGGATTAGTTGTACAACCTATAATTGGTTATTTTTCAGACAGAACCTGGACAAAATTAGGTAGGCGTCGCCCTTATTTCCTAATTGGCGCAATCTTATCATCTATAGCTTTATTTATGATGCCTAACTCTCCATCATTATGGATTGCGGCAGGTACACTTTGGATTATGGATGCCTCCATAAATATTTCAATGGAGCCATTTAGAGCTTTTGTAGGAGATAACCTTCCAGACAGACAGCGTACTTTAGGCTTTGCTATGCAAAGTTTCTTTATTGGTATAGGTGCTGTTGTCGGGTCTTTACTACCATATATTTTCACCAATTGGATTGGTTTAGAAAATACAGCGGCAGAAGGTGTTATACCAACATCTGTAAAGTGGTCTTTTTATGTAGGTGGCGTGGTGTTTTTATTGGCAGTCTTGTGGACCGTTTTTAAATCTAAAGAATATTCTCCTAAAGAATTAGAGGCTTTTGAAGCCGCTTCTAACGCTAAAGCATCTTTACAGCCTAAAATAGAAAACAGAGAGAAAAACATTAAAAACCAGCAAACTATTGGTTTGGTGATGACTGCAATTGGAGCAATTATAAGCTACTATATCTACGCAAATTCACTCACTAAAGAACTATATATCTTGTTTGTCGGTTTAATTGTATTAGGCACCTTATTTATTATAGTAGCTCAACTTAGAAAACAAAACATAAGAAATGGATTTACCATTATTATGACAGATATGTTGAATATGCCCGAAACCATGAAACAATTGGCTTGGGTACAATTCTTTTCTTGGTTTGCATTATTCTCAATGTGGATTTACACCACAGCATCAGTAACTGGACACGTATTTGGTACTACAAATACTACAACTGTTTTATATAATGACTCTGCAGATTGGGTTACTGTTATGTTTACAGTTTATAATGGTGTCGCAGCAGCAGTTGCATTTTTACTACCAGTACTTGCTAAACGAACAAGCAACAAATTTACACATATGCTAGCTTTAGTAATGGGAGGCTTAGGTTTAATATCTATCTACTTTGTAACTACTAAAGTAGGATTATTATTGGCAATGGTAGGTGTTGGTGTGGCTTGGGCAAGTATATTGTCAATTCCTTACGCGTTGCTTTCTGGCTCATTGCCTTCAGCTAAAATGGGATATTATATGGGTGTATTCAACTTTTTTATAGTAATACCTCAAATAGTAGCTGCTACAATCTTAGGCTTTTTAGTTAAAGAATATTTTAATAGCGAACCAATTTATGCTCTAATCATAGGTGGTTTTGCTATGATCCTTTCTGGACTGTTAACATTAAGGGTTAAAACCAATAAAAAATTAAACATTAGTGATGCAACAAACTAAAGGATTCATATTCGATTTAGATGGTGTAATTGTCGATACTGCCAAATACCATTTCTTGGCTTGGCGCAGTTTAGCCAACCAATTAGGTTTCGACTTTACTGAAAGCGATAACGAAAAGTTAAAAGGCATAAGTAGAGTAAAATCGCTTGAGATGATCCTAGAATGGGGAAACATCAGTTTGCCTGAAGAAGAGTTTAATAAGCAAATGTCATTAAAAAATGAAGAGTATTTAGCACATATAAGTGATATGAATGCCTCTGAAATACTGCCAGATGTTGAGAAAACATTAGAATACTTAAAAAATAAACAACAGAAAATAGCCTTAGGGTCTGCAAGTAAAAACGCATCTCCAATTCTAGAACGCGTTGGTTTGTTAGATACATTTAAGGTTATAGTAGATGGTAATGCCGTTACTAAAGGTAAGCCTAATCCAGAAGTCTTTTTAAAAGGAGCAAAAGGTTTAGACCTAAACCCAGAAGCATGTATAGTTTTTGAAGATTCAATCTCAGGCATACAAGCTGCAAACAAAGCTAACATGGTTAGTATTGGTATAGGAGATCCAAAGGTGCTTCATGAAGCAGATTATGTATTCAAAGATTTCACAGAGATTTCTGAAGCATTTATAAATAAATTAATTGAAAATGAAAACGCAACTCTAAAACAAAACTAAGAGTAGTGTTAATGACTATTGAAAATTTAAAGCAATGAATCAAGAATATATCACAGCCAACGCTTGGTCAATTATAGAAGATGATTTTGACAAAGACCGCGTAAAATCCTCAGAGAGCCTTTTTAGTTTAGGAAACGGTGCTATGGGACAACGTGCTAATTTTGAGGAAACTTATACAGGAGACACCTTTCAAGGTAGTTATATTGCTGGTGTTTATTATCCAGATAAAACACGTGTAGGTTGGTGGAAAAACGGGTATCCAGAATATTTTGCCAAAGTACTAAATGCTCCAAACTGGATTGGGATTAATGTTACAGTTAATGGTGTTGCTTTAGATTTAAATACCTGTAAAAGCATAACTAATTATAAGCGTGAACTTAATATGAAAGAAGGTTGGTATGAGCGTTCTTTTACTGCAGTCTTGCCAAATAATGTTGAGGTTAACGTAAGTGCAAAACGCTTCTTGTCGCTAACACATGATGAGCTTGGAGTTATTAATTATAAGGTAACTCCAGTTAATACAAAGGCCGTTATTGAATTTTCGCCCTATATAGATGCAGGTATTACTAATGAAGATACTAATTGGGATGATAAATTTTGGGATATATTATCTGTTACAGAAGCAGACCAACAAGGATTCATTACCTCTAAAACAATGAAAACAGAATTCCATGTAGGAACTTACATGCAATCTCTAGTCTTTGTCGATGGTCAAAAGCAGAATTTAAAACCATCTGTCACCCAATCAGATTCAGAATTATATTATAAATACACATTAAATGTAAATAAAGGCGAAGAAGCTAGTATTCAAAAATTTGCGGGATATGTGACAGATATGAATCACAAAACATCTCAATTAATTGATGCAGCAAAGACAGTTCTTAAAGAAAGCATCAATTTAGGATATGAAACGTTGTTAAAACAGCAAAAAGATGCTTGGGCTTCAATTTGGGATATGGCAGACATTACTATTGATGGTGATGTAAAAGCACAGCAAGGTATAAGATTCAATATCTTCCAGCTTAACCAAACCTATTTAGGAAAAGATGAACGCTTAAATATTGGTCCTAAAGGTTTTACAGGTGAAAAATATGGTGGTAGTACATATTGGGATACAGAAGCGTATTGCATACCATTTTATATGGCAACCAAAGACCAAAATGTAGCAAGAAGCTTATTGGCTTACCGTTACAATCACCTAGATAAAGCTATTGAAAATGCTAAAAAGTTAGGCTTTACTAACGGTGCAGCATTATACCCAATGGTTACTATGAATGGTGAGGAAAGCCATAACGAATGGGAAATAACCTTCGAAGAAATACATAGAAATGGTGCTATGGTTTATGCCATTTACAATTATGTAAGATACACAGGAGACTTTAGCTATATTCCAGAAATGGGATTAGAAGTTATGATAGCAATATCAAGATTCTGGTATCAGCGCTTTAACTATAGCCAAGAGAAAAACAAATACGTAATGTTAGGCGTAACTGGCCCTAATGAGTACGAAAACAATGTAAATAATAATTGGTATACTAATTATTTTGCAAAATGGTGTATAGAGTACACTATGTTATGCTTAGATAAGGTTAAGGATGGTTATAGTGATGATTATAATCGCATTGTAGGCCATACTAAACTTAATGACTCGGAGCTAGACAAATGGCAAGAACTGGTAAACAATGTGTATTTACCGTATTCAGGTAAGTATGATGTGTATTTACAGCAAGATAATTTCTTAGATAAAGAGTTAATACCGGTTTCAGAGCTTGATAAAACACAACGGCCAATTAATCAAAAATGGAGTTGGGATCGTATTTTAAGATCGTGTTACATTAAGCAAGCAGATGTGTTACAAGGGTTTTATTTCTTCGAAGATCATTTTACAGAAGAAGAATTAGAGCGTCATTTTGACTTTTATGAACCACTTACAGTCCATGAATCCTCATTATCACCTTGTGTGCATAGTATTCAAGCAGCAAAGTTGAATAGAATGGACCAAGCATATACATTTTATTTAAGAACATCTCGTTTAGATTTAGATGACTATAATAAGGAAGTAGAAGAAGGTTGCCATATTACAAGTATGGCAGGAACGTGGATGAGTATTGTTGAAGGATTTGGTGGTATGCGTGTTGTAAACGATACGCTATCTTTTGAACCAAGGATCCCAAAAGAATGGGATGCATATTCTTTTAAAGTTAATTTCAGAAACCAAGTGGTTAAGGTAAATGTGTCTCAAAAAGGAAGCACGTTTGAAGTAGAAGGCAACTCAACTTTAAGCATAATCTTAAATGGAGAAGCGTTAAAAATTACACCATCACAACCTGTAAAGGCATAATTTAAAACACATAATATGAATCGGTTAATAATAGCTATTTGTTTACTTCTAAGCATGCAAACAACGTTTGCACAGTTAGAAAGGTTGGAGCCACCAAATTGGTGGGCAGATATGAATTTAACATCAGTCCAATTGTTATGTTATGGTGAAAACATTTCAGATTATGAGGTGTCCTCTAGAGACATAACTATTGTAAATGTGGAGCGTACAGAAAATCCAAATTATCTGTTTGTTAATGTAAATTTTGAAGGGCTTTCTGCTGGAGAATATTCATTTAAGTTCAAAAAGAAAGGTTCAAAATCTTTCACTAAGGCTTTTGCCTTAAAAGAACGTGATGCAAACTCAAAAGAAAGAGAAAGCTTTAATTCAAGTGATTTGGTGTATTTAATAATGCCAGATCGTTTTGCCAATGGAGATAAAAGTAATGACAGTATGCCAAGTGTTACAGAAAAAGTAAACAGAGCAGAACAAGGTGGCCGTCACGGTGGCGATTTACAAGGTGTAATTAATCAATTAGATTATTTAGAAGATCTTGGAGTTACTGCACTTTGGAGCACACCACTTTTAGAAGATAACGACGCAAAATATTCTTATCACACCTATGCACAAAGCGATGTATATAAGATAGATCCACGTTATGGCACCAATGAGGATTATAAGCGCTTGGCAACCGAGATGGAACAACGCGATATGAAATTAATAATGGATTATGTGACCAATCATTGGGGTGCAGAACATTGGTTAATTAAAGATTTACCAGAACAAAGCTGGATTCATCAATTTGAAGACAATAAAGGCAAAGATTTTCCTTTAGATGGCTATGCCAACTCAAACTACAGGATGACAACACAGTACGATCCAAACGCGTCTGCAATAGATACACGTTACTGTGAAGATGGTTGGTTTACGAGTACAATGCCAGATTTAAACCAAAGCAATCCTAAAACGTTAACCTATTTAATACAAAATGCCATTTGGTGGATAGAGTATTCTGGGTTAGATGGTTTTCGCGTAGATACCTATTCATATAATGATAAAGAAGGCATCGCAAATTGGACAAAAGCTATTACAGATGAATATCCTAACTTTAATATTGTAGGAGAAGTTTGGCTACATAATCAAGCCCAAATAGCATATTGGCAAAAAGACAGCAAAATAGGAGCCTTGCAAAATTTTAATTCTCATTGTCCAAGTGTCATGGATTTTACACTTCATGATGCAATTGGTGTAATGTTTAAAGAAGACAACGCCAGCTGGAATGACGGAATGATTAAAGCGTACGATAATTTTGTGAATGACTTTTTATACCAAGACATAGACAATCTTATGGTTTTTGCAGAAAACCATGATACCGGACGTATAAACGAAATTTACAATGGGAGCCTAGACCATTATAAACTAGCAATGACGTTAGTGGCTACCACAAGAGGAACACCTCAAATTTATTACGGTAGTGAAATAGGAATGCGTGGCGACAAAGGAAAAGGAGATGGTGCTATACGACAAGATTTTCCTGGTGGTTGGGCTACAGATGCTAAAAACGCCTTTACAAAAGATGGCCGTACAGAAGAGCAAGAGGCATATCATTCATTCTCTAAAACACTTTTCAATTTCAGAAAAGAGACACCAGCGTTACATACAGGAGAGTTATTACATTACCTTCCAGAAAATAACGTCTATGTATATTTCAGAAGTTTAGAAGATCAAACTGTAATGGTTGTATTAAATAATAATCCAGAACAACAGACTTTAGATTTAAGTCGTTTTGCTGAAGGTATTAAGAAAGCTACAACAGGTAAGGAGTTATTTTCTCAAAACACACTAAATTTAAATGAGCCCTTAACGGTTAAGGGAAAATCTCCATTAGTAATAAGCTTAAACTAAAAACAATGAAGTCAAATTTCCTTTTAATTTTTGGTCTTGTATTAACTGTCTTTGGCTGTAAGGAAATGACGTTACAGGTGAAAAAAGAGGCAGTTAAAGAAAAACAAATAGCAGAAGAGTTTGTGTTTAAAGCTTTAGATAGCGCAGTTTTAAAAGAAGGTAAGCTATTTAGGGTAGATTCTTTTCCGTCTCAATTTGTAGTCCCAAGAACGGTTGATGTTTGGGTGCCAAAATCCTATTCCAAAGACAGCACGTATGCTGTGTTATATATGAATGACGGTCAAAATCTTTTTGATAGTACCACAACTTGGAACAAACAGGAATGGAAAGTAGATGAAACCTTAAGCAGATTAATACAACAAGATTCAATAAAAAATACAATTGTTGTAGGTGTGCACAGTATTCCAGAATTTAGGCATAGTGATTACTTTCCGCAAAAACCTTTAGAGCAACTTCCAAGCACAGCGTATGATTCTGTAGTGGTTATGGCAAAAAACAATGATGTCTCTAAAACAGAGTTCGTTTCTAATTCAGATAACTATTTAAAATTTTTAGTTGAAGAAGTTAAACCACAAATAGATGCTCAGTTCTCTACAAAAACAGGTGTTGAGCATACAGTAATTGCTGGAAGCAGTATGGGCGGATTAATTTCGTGGTATGCAGTTACAGAATATCCTAGAATATTTGGAGGCGCAATTTGCATGTCTACACATTGGCCTGGCGCAATGACGTTTGAAGGCAATCCGTTACCTGAAGCTTATTTTAGTTATCTGGAAACTAAATTACCAAGTCCAGAAACACATAAATTTTATTTTGATTACGGAGACAAAACTCTAGATGCGCTATATCCTCCATTTGCAACTCGAGTAGATGCTGTCTTTAAAGAAGCAGGTTTTACAGAAGATAATTTTAAAAATATGTTTTTTAAAGGCACAGATCATAGCGAGGCATCTTGGCAAAAACGATTACACATTCCTCTTAAATTCACATTATAATGATTCGAGTAAAACACATAGTGCCCTTTAGCATAGTATTATTAGGACTATTAGCTGTGTCTTGTAATACTAAAGGAAAAGCATTAGGGCAGCCTTCTGTTATTAAAGGTATGGCAACGCCAATACGTTTAGACGTAGATAGTACATCTGTATTGCTAACAGATTATTTTTTAAATGTTTCTGAAATAGATTCAACAAGTACCACTAAAGGATTTGAATCTTCCATAGATAAAGACAAGACAACACTCAAACTAAAAACCTTAGCAAACGCACCAGCATTGGGCAATCTAAGAGTGTGGACAAATGGTGTAGTTAATGACATACCGTTATTTAAAAGTGCTAAAGAATCTAAAACAATTTCATTTAAAGCTGAAGAAAATCAGTTTCAAACTGTTCAGCTAAAGGGAGAATTTACAAATTGGGGCACACAACCAATGCGCTATGCAAATGGAGAATGGACATATAGTGGAATTTTTAATCCTGGAAATCATCAATATGTTCTTATTGCAGATGGTAAGGAAATGAATAATCCAGATGAAACAGAAACTGTTGATAATGGAATGGGCGGCACTAACTCTGTTATTTCTATTGGCAATAAAAATGCGTTAAAGCCAGAGCTTTCTTCGGGAAAGAATAATGTGTCTGCTTTCACAGTAAAGATTAAAAACAACTACAACACTGTTTTAGCATATTTAGACAATCAACTTATTGATGGTTCGTATGAAGAAACAGATTCAGATGAAATCTATATAAAAATCCCAAAAGGCTTAAAAGGGCGTCATCTTATAAGAGTGTATGCATCTAATATAAACGGAAGAGGTAATGATATTTTAGTACCTCTCGAAAATAGTAGTGTTATAAGTGATGCATCTAAATTAGAACGTACAGATTTTCACACTCAGATTATGTATTTCTTAATGGTAGATCGTTTTAAAGACGGCGATTTAACCAATACTAAAAAAGTTGATAACGACAGTATTTTACCAAAAGCCAATTATTATGGTGGCGATTTACAAGGTATTTTAGACAAGATAAAAGACGGTTATTTTAAAGAATTAGGAATTAATACTGTGTGGTTGTCACCAATAACACAAAATCCCGAAGGCGCGTATGGTTTGTGGCCAGAACCTTTAACCAAATTTTCTGGATATCATGGATATTGGCCAATTAGCAATACAAAAATAGACTACCGCTTTGGAGATGAGGCCTTGTTTAAAGAGCTTATTGAAGAAGCTCACAAACAAAATATGAATGTTTTGCTGGACTATGTGGCAAATCACGTTCATGAAGAACATCCATTGTATAAAGAGCATCCAGAATGGGCAACAGAGTTATACTTGCCAGATGGTACGCTAAATACAGAACGTTGGGATGATCATAGATTAACAACTTGGTTTGATACGTTTATGCCAACACTTGATTTTAGCAAGCCAGAAGTGGTAGAAACTATGACAGATTCTGCAGCTTATTGGGTTACAAATTATGATTTAGATGGCTTTCGTCACGATGCCACAAAGCACATTCAATTAGACTTTTGGCGTACGCTAACACGTAAAGTTAAAGAACGCACAGACAGACTTATTTATCAAATAGGAGAAACCTACGGTAGTTATGAGCTAATTAATAGTTACATAAACACAGGAATGTTGGATGCGCAATTCGATTTTAACCTATACGATGCAGAAGTATCAACCTTTGCTAAAAATGAAACCTCTTTTGAGCGTTTAGCAAATACCTTGGAACAAGGCTTAAATTATTATGGAAGTCATCATTTAATGGGGAATATATCAGGTAACCAAGATAAAGCGCGCTTTATAAGTTATGCCTCTGGAGACGTAAGTTTTGAAGAAGATGCAAAAAAAGCAGGTTGGACACGTGAAATTACTATGAGTGACACTACGGCTTACAAAAAGTTGGCACAGTTGCAGGCCTTCAACTTATCTGTACCAGGTATTCCAGTAATTTACTACGGAGATGAGTATGGTAGTATTGGCGGTAATGATCCAGATAACAGACGCTGGATGAAGTTTGAAAACTTAAACAATCAAGAAACTCAGCTTAAAAACACTGTAACATCATTAGTTAATAAGCGTAGAAACTCAATGGCACTTCAATATGGAGAAACCAAAATTTTAAGAGCAGATAAAGAGGTGATGATTATTGAGCGAAACTATTTTACAGAAGAAGTATATGTTGTTTTTAATAAAACAAATAAAGCTCAAGATATAAACGTAGATGGTAATACCATTACTGTTGAAGCAAACGGATTTAATTTTTTCGAAAAATAACTTAAGACTCTAAATAAAACACACAAACAATGAAAACATATATTTCAGCTTTACTAATAGGACTTGCGTTTGTAGCGTGTAAGTCAGAGCCTAAACAAGAAGAGGTAATAGTAGAAACTCCTAAAGAGATTGCGCCAGTTAATGATGAAATGCTAGAAACAGCAATTATCTATGAGGCTAACATAAGACAGTATTCTAGTGAAGGTACTTTTAACGCCTTCACCAAAGACATTCCAGAGCTAAAGCAATTGGGTGTAAAAGTAATTTGGTTAATGCCAATATTTCCTATTTCAGAAACTAAACGTAAAGCTACTGGAGGCGATTTTGCAAGCCTTATTGAAGATGAGGCAGAGCGTGAAAAAATGTTAGGTAGTTATTATGCTGTTTCAGATTTTACAGAGGTAAATCCAGAATTTGGTACCAAAGAAGATTTTAGAGCACTTCTTAAAACGGCACATGATAATGATATGTATGTAATTTTAGATTGGGTGCCAAACCATACAGGTTGGGATCACGTTTGGATAAAAAATCATCCAGAATTTTATACTAAAAACGCTAAAGGAGAAATTACAGATCCATTAAACGAAGATGGAGAGCCAGTTGGTTGGGCAGATGTTGCAGACCTAGATTACAGTAATGAGAACTTACGTAACGAAATGATTTCAGATATGAAATATTGGTTGTCTGAAGAAGGTGTAGATGGCTTTAGATGTGATGTTGCAGGTAGTGTGCCATTAGATTTTTGGGAGCAAGCTATACCACAACTTCGTGATACTAAAGATGTATTTATGTTAGCTGAAGCTTGGGAGCCAGAATTATTAAAAGCTAATTTATTTGATATGGCTTACGCTTGGGATGGTCATCATATGATGAATGCAATTGCATCTGGAGAAAAGGATGCGTCTGCTTTTAAAGACTACATATCTAAAGTTGAAACCGACTACGAAGACAATGACATCTTAATGAATTTTGTAACAAACCACGACGAAAACTCTTGGAATGGAACTATTAAGGAGCGTATGGGTTCTAATGCAAATGCAATGACAGCGTTGTCATACACAATGCCTGGAATGCCACTAATTTATAGTGGTCAAGAATACGATCTAGATCACAGGTTAAAGTTTTTTGAAAAGGATAGTATACCAAAAACAAAAGCTAATATGTGGCCATTGTTAGAAAAATTAGGGCAACTTAAGACAGAAAATAAAGCGCTTCATGGAGGTAAAGATGCTGCAACAATATCTATTTTAGAAACATCTAAGCCAAATGCTATCATTGCTTTTAAAAGAGAGAAAGCAGAAGATCAATTGGTATATTTAGCAAATGTATCTAATAACCCAATTACATTTACTGTACAATTAGAAGGTGTATATGTAGATGAAATGACAGGAAAAGAAATTACGCTAGCTAAAGATCAGGAGCACACATTAAAAGGAAATCAATACGTTATTTATACCAATAAATAATCTAACATATTATGTTTCGGTTAAACCTGTAATATATCGCTTAAGATATGTTACAGGTTTTTTTATTCTTGTAATTTTAAGAGAATTAAATCCTTTATCTCTAAAAAGAGATGCTCATTACTAACTATTTATCAACCGAAAACGTTTTAGTCAAGAGTAAGATTAGGCGTTTCCTTTTATTCTCAATACATTTAACATAATGAAAGATAAATTGAATCATATTGCTGTCCTAACAAGTGGTGGCGATGCTCCAGGAATGAATGCAGGAATAAGAGCAGTTGTACGTTCTTGTGCATTTCACGATATTAAATGTTCTGGTATTTATAGAGGTTACCAAGGTCTTATAGAAAATGATTTTGAAGTTCTTAATGCACGTTCAGTAAGAAATATTATAAATCGAGGTGGCACCTTTTTAAAATCTGCACGTTCTAAAGAATTTAGGACAAAAGAAGGACGTCAAAAAGCTTACGAAAATCTTATATCTCAAGGCGTAGATGCCTTGGTGGTAATTGGAGGTGATGGTACATTTAATGGTGCAGTTGTCTTTAATGAAGAACATGATTTTCCAATAGTAGGAATGCCAGGCACTATAGATAATGATATTAATGGAACAGATCATACCATTGGTTACGATACTGCATTAAATACTGTTGTTGAAGCTATAGATAAAATTAGAGATACAGCAAACTCTCATAACCGTTTGTTTTTAGTTGAGGTTATGGGAAGAGATGCAGGAGATATTGCCTTAAATGCAGGTATTGGTGCAGGAGCAGAAGAGATTTTAATTCCGGAAGAAGATTTAGGAACAGATAGATTGTTAGAGTCTTTAAAACGAAGTAAGAAATCTGGGAAAACCTCCAGCATTATTGTGGTTTCTGAAGGAGATAAAATAGGTAAAAATATTTTTGAACTCGCAGAGTTTATTGAAACCAACCTAGAAGATTACGAAGTTAGAGTCACTGTTTTAGGACACATACAACGTGGTGGTACGCCTAGCTGTTATGATCGTGTTTTAGCAAGCAGGTTAGGTATTGGTGCTGTAGATGCATTATTGGCAGGAGAGCGAGACATAATGATAGGAACAGTGCACGGTAAAGTTACATCTGTGCCATTTAAGGAAGCTGTTGCAGGACGCAATAAAATAGATTTAGATTTAATTAGAGTGGCAGATATTACTTCGACATAATACAATAAGATGTCTTATGATAGGCATTGTCGAAATAGTTATATAGAAAAGAAATTATTAATTAAAAAGTTACCCAATACGTTGGGCATTACTATGACAAAATTAGCAATAAACGGTTTTGGCCGTATCGGTAGAATAGCATTTAGAATAGCAACACAACGCGACAATGTAGAAGTTGTAGCAATAAACGATTTATTAGACGTAGATCACTTAGCATACCTATTAAAATATGATTCAGTTCACGGAAAATTTCCAGGGATTGTTGAGGTTAAAGACGGCAACTTAGTTGTAGATGGTAATACAATTCGTGTAACAGTAGAGCGCAATCCAGAAGACTTAAAATGGGATGAAGTAGGTGCAGAAGTTGTAATGGATTGTACAGGAATATTTACAGATTTAGATAACGCAGATGCACACTTAAAAGCAGGTGCTAAAAAAGTAGTTATCTCTGCACCATCTAAAACAGCGCCTATGTTTGTAATGGGTGTAAACCACAAAGATGTTAAACCATCAGATAATATTGTATCTAACGCATCTTGTACTACAAACTGTTTAGCGCCAATGGCTAAGGTTATAGATGATGAGTTTGGTATTGTAGAAGGGTTAATGACTACAGTACACGCAACAACATCTACACAATTCACTGTAGATTCGCCATCAAAGAAAAACTACAGATTAGGGCGTTCTGCAATGGCTAATATTATACCAACATCAACAGGAGCTGCAGTAGCGGTAACTAAAGTAATACCATCTTTAAAAGGTAAGCTAACAGGTATGGCGTTTAGAGTGCCAACAACAGATGTGTCTGTTGTAGATTTAACTGTACGTACAGAAAAGCCAGCTACTTACGAAGATATTAAGATAGCATTTAAAAAAGCATCTACAGGAGATTACCGTGGTATTATAGATTATGTTGAGGATGATGTGGTGTCTCAAGACTTTGTAAGCGATGCCAATACATGTAATTTTGATGCAAATGCAGGAATTGCTTTAAATGATAAATTCTTTAAATTAATTGCTTGGTATGATAACGAGTACGGATATTCTTCTAAATTGGTAGATTTATCGTTACACGTAGCGTCATTATAATTTCATAAATATTTAAAAGAGTCTGGTGCTGTTAAATTATTAGTTTAATAGATGCTGGACTCTTTTCAATTTTACAAACACCTATCTTTAATTAAATTTTATTTATGGTACTCATAGCAGATGGCGGCTCAACAAAATGCGACTGGATTCTATTAGATTCCAAAGGCGATGTAAAGCTTAAGACAAGAACACTTGGCTTAAATCCAGCAGTCTTTAAACAAGAAGTTTTAGAAGAAAGGCTAAAAGAAAATAGTGAGCTTAAATCTATATGTGACATTGTAGAAACAGTACACTTTTACGGCGCAGGTTGTGGTACCAAAACACCTAAGCAAAACCTAAAAGAGACATTACAAAATTACTTTTACGCAGCTATGGAGATTGAAGTTAATGAAGATATGGCTGCTGCAGTGTATGCTGCAACAACAAAACCAGGCATTGTGTGCATCTTAGGTACAGGATCTAATTCCTGTTACTTTGATGGTAAAGACATTCATATGGCGGTGGACTCATTAGGATACATTCTTATGGATGAAGCTAGTGGTAATTATTTTGGCAAACGCCTAATAAGAGATTACTACTACAATAAAATGCCTAAAAAACTTAAAAAAGAATTTGCTGCTAGGTTCGATTTAGATTCAGATGTTATTAAAATGAACCTTTACAAAAAAGAGAACCCAAATATGTATTTGGCCTCCTTTGCAGAGTTTATATTTACCAGTGAAGTAGGAGATTTAAATGCTTATTTCTATAAATTAATAGAAGAAGGCATGCTCAAATTTATAGAGCGTCGCATTCTTTGTTTTAAAGAAGCACAACACGTGCCTATTCACTTTATAGGATCTATAGCCCATTTTTCAGAAGACATCATAAGAGAATGTTTTGAGCCCTATCAACTTGAGTTAGGTTCAATAATTAGAAGACCTATTGATGGTCTTATACAATACTATAAAGACAATATATTATAATGAATTTCCCATCTATAAACCCTACAGAAACAAACGCTTGGAAAGCACTAAAAGATCATTTTGAAAGCATTAAAGCTGAAAAAATGAAAGATTGGTTTGCTAAAGATCCTCAACGGGCCGAAGAGTTTTCAATAGCTTGGAAAGATGTGTATGTAGATTATTCAAAAAACCGAATAACTGCAGAAACTAAACAACTGCTTTTAAACTTAGCAGATGAGGTGAAGCTTAAAGATGCTATTGAAGCGCAATTTTCAGGAGAAAAAATAAATCAGACAGAAGATAGGGAAGTATTGCATACAGCGTTAAGAGATACTAAAACCAAAGTTTCTGTAAACGGAGAATCTATTTCTAAAGATGTTCAGGATAATCTGGACCATATGCAGTTTTTTTCTGAAAGTATTATAAACGGCGATTGGAAAGGACATACCGGAAAGCCTATAACAGATGTTGTAAATATAGGTATTGGAGGAAGTGATTTAGGACCACAAATGGTGGTTGATGCGTTACAGTTTTATAAAAATCACCTTAACGTACATTTTGTAAGTAATGTAGATGGAGACCATATTTCAGAAACGTTAAAACACTTAAATCCTGAGACCACTTTATTTGTCATTGTTTCAAAAACATTTACAACACAAGAAACACTTACCAATGCCAAAACGGCAAGGCGTTGGTTTTTAAAAAACGCCGAAGAATCTGCAATAGCCAAACACTTTGTAGCAGTATCTACAAATGCTACCGCTATTAAAGAATTCGGAATTTCAGAAGAAAACAGTTTTACAATGTGGAACTGGGTTGGTGGCCGTTTTAGTTTATGGAGTAGTGTTGGACTTTCAATAAGTTTAGCTGTAGGTTTTAACAACTTTAAGCAGCTTTTAGATGGTGCAAAAGACATGGATTCTCATTTTAGGAATACAGAGTTTTCAGAAAACATTCCTGTTATCACTGCTTTACTAACAGTTTGGTATAACAATTTTTATGGAGCAGAGAGTGAAGCTATTATTCCATATTCTCAATACCTGCAAAAGCTAGCACCTTACCTACAACAGGGTATTATGGAAAGTAACGGTAAAGGGATAGACAGAAATGGAAAACAGATAGATTACGAAACTGGCACCATAATTTGGGGAGAGCCAGGAACAAATTCCCAGCACGCATTCTTTCAATTAATTCATCAAGGCACAAAATTAATACCTAGTGATTTTATTGGTTTTAAAATCTCCTTACACGGTAACACAGAACATCACGATAAACTAATGGCAAACTACTTTGCCCAGACAGAAGCTTTGTTACAGGGAAAAGATGAGACAACAGTTGTTTCAGAATTAAAAAACAAAGGTCTTTCAGAATCTGAAATTAAGGCGCTAACACCTTTTAAAATATTTGAAGGTAACAGGCCAACCACAAGTATTCTAATTGATAAATTAACACCTAAATCTTTAGGTAGCTTAATTGCTATGTATGAGCATAAACTTTTTGTGCAAGGTGTTATCTGGAATATTTTTAGCTATGACCAATGGGGCGTCGAGTTAGGTAAGCAATTAGCTAATACAATATTAGAAGATTTAAAAGCAGATGGTTTAAAACACACGCATGACGCCTCGACAAGTAAACTATTAAAGCGTTATAAATCTTAGAGCTTCTTAGGTTAAAATGATTACTTAGGGCTCAACTTTTAACGTTGAGCCTTACTTGTTTATATCGATTAGCTTTTCAGTAACTTTGTGAGGGTGCTCGAAACTAATTTTAAATTAGTTTCGACAAGCTCAACCCTTTATAAATGCTCTTTACTTAGATAATTTCTTAAAATGCAGCTTCAAACAAAAATACCAATACAAGAACAATCTCCTAAAATTAATTATAACTCAAGCTTAGTGTTATTAGGCAGTTGTTTTGTTGAAAATATTGGAAAGAAGTTTGACTATTTTAAGTTGAAAAACACACTAAATCCGTTTGGTATTACGTTTCATCCATTGGTTTTAGAGCGTCTTATTAAAAATTCTTTAAAAGACAAATCCTATTCTGAAGATGATGTATTTCAACTTAATGAGCGTTGGCATTGTTATGATGCACATTCAGTATTAAGTGACGCATCTCAATCAAAATTAATCAATAATCTAAACCTTGCTTCTAAAACGTTAAAGCGCTCGCTTAGAGATGCCTCACACATTGTTGTTACTTTAGGGACAGCTTGGGGTTATGTGCAACAACACTCAACAGAGGTTGTAAACAATTGTCATAAAGTACCGCAGAAAAATTTCAAAAAGACTTTAGCTAGTGTAGAGGAACTTGTAGTAAGTTTAAAATCTATTTCAGCAACTATTAAAGCCATAAATCCAGAGGCAATACTTATACTTACAGTCTCTCCTGTTAGGCATATTAAAGACGGCTTTCTGAAGAACACTCAAAGTAAAGCGCATTTAATTTCTGCAGTCCATAAAACAATTTCAGTAACCAATAATACAGCCTACTTTCCATCTTATGAAATTATGATGGATGAGCTAAGAGACTACCGATTTTATAGTGAAGATATGCTGCACCCAAGCCAGATTGCTGTTAACTATATATGGGATCAGTTTATAGCAGCTTGGTTTTCTCAAGAAGGGAAAGATACTTTAAATCGCATAAATGACATTCTAAGAGGTTTAGCTCATAGACCATTTAATCCGAGCTCAGATGCGCATCAAAAATTCATTAAGAACCTTCAGGAAAAAATTGAAGCACTACAAAAGGATTATCCTCAAATAAAGTTCTAATCTTTCAGTATCTTTAATAGAAAATTGCAAACATGCGTAAAATCTTATTAGGTGCTGTTTTGGCATTGGTTATTGTATTTGGAATAAGGTACTGTGAGCATCAAAAAGATGAGCGCGAGCATCTAGAAGCAAGTACGGCACTTATACAAACACAATTGCAAAATGTAGGAAAGCTTGTGGTAACAGAAGGAAATTACGCTCAGGTATTTTCATATAACGACTCTAAAGATTTATTATACGGCTTAGTTAAAGCTTATAAAAAAGCATTGGTAATAATTGATGCAAAAGCAAAGGTGAGCTATGATTTAAGTAAAATGGTGGTGACTACCAATGCAGAGAAAAAGAAAGTAATCATCTTATTTATTCCAGAACCAGAGTTGGATATAAACCCAAACATTAAATATTACGATGTTTCTCAAGATTACTTAAACCAATTTACAGAACGAGATTTTAATATCGTAAAAGAGCGTATAGAAGATGATTTGCGCAGAAAAATATCTAAGTCTGAACTTATGACAAATGCAGAGAACAGGCTAATTTCTGAACTTCAAAATATATATATCCTTACAAACTCTATGGGTTGGACGTTAGAGTATGATGCAACACCCATTAATTCTTCAGAAGAGTTACAGCGCATAAAATTATAAAGTAAGTTATACTAAGGGCAATGAGAATTCCCCATTTATAAATAATTAAATTTATTTTCACTATTCACTATTCACTAATTTCTATATAACAATCTGTTACGTTTTAGCGTTATGATATACTCATAGATATCATCAATCAAAATCAATCATTATGTTACAACGCTTCTTCATCCTATGTTCTGGAGCAGATAATTCTTTATTAGAAACGTGTTCTAAAGGCGAGCAAAATAAGTATGCCGGTATTGGCGCAACAGTATTTTTCACAGCAGTGATGGCTTTTTTAGCTTCTGCGTACGCGCTCTATACGGTCTTTGATAATTATTTTGCTGCAATAGGGTTCGGTTTAGTTTGGGGTTTGCTCATATTTAACTTGGACCGCTATATAGTTTCAACAATTAAAAAAACAGGACGCTTTAGTAATGAGTTGCTCCAAGCAGCACCTCGACTTATTTTGGCAATAATCATAGCAATAGTTATTGCCAAGCCTTTAGAGCTTAAGATATTTGAAAAGGAAATAGATCGTGTCATACTAGAGCAGAAAAATGCATTTACTGTTGAAAATCAAAATCAGATAGCCACACAATTTTCTCCAGAAGTTGATGCTATTACAAATGAAATAGATGCTTTAAAGTCTGAAATAGCCACAAAAGAAAATGAGGTTAATGCACTTTATGATATATACATTAGTGAAGCAGAAGGCACCTCTGGAACACAACGTTTAGGAAAAGGTCCAGTTTATAAAGAAAAGCGCGATAAACACGATGCAGCTCTAGAAGATTTACAAGCTTTAAAGACGACCAATGCTTCTAAAATAGAAGCTTTAGAAGCACAAATAAGCACTCTCAAAACTAATTACGATACTAAAGTAGCAGACACTCAACCAATAGTTGAAAATTTTGATGGTCTTATGGCACGCATTACTGCGCTTGATACCTTGCCTTGGTTACCGTCATTTTTTATATTCTTACTATTTCTATGTATTGAAACTGCGCCAATAATAGCAAAACTGTTAGCGCCTAGAGGAGAATATGATGTAAAGCTTAGTGAAGCAGAAGACGAGCTTAAGTCTTGGGCAACCCAAAAAGCACAACAACGTGCAAGCTTGGTAAAAGCAGATCATACTTTAAATGATCGTGTGTACGGAGATATAAGCACAGAAGAAGAGTTATACGCCTATAAGATGAAACGAGCTAGAGAGCTTATGAAACAACAGCAAGAGGCATTTTATAAAAGCCAGACTAAAGTGTTTTAATTATTTATTTTCATTGCAAGGTCCCAAACAACTACACCAACACTCACAGAAATATTTAAAGAATGTTTACTGCCATATTGTGGTATTTCAATAACAGCATCACTTTTTGTAACCACATCTTGTTGTACGCCTTTTACTTCATTTCCAAAAACTACTGCATAGGTAGTGCTTGGTTCTGGTTTAAATGTGTTTAGCATTATAGCGTCTTCGGCTTGTTCAATAGCCAGTATTTTTACGTGGTCCTCTTTTAAGCGCTCTACCAAAGCAACTGTATCGTTTACATACTCCCAAACTACAGTTTCAGTAGCACCTAGGGCAGTTTTTCTAATGTCTTTATGTGGTGGTTGTGCAGTAATACCACATAAATAGATTTTTTCAATTAAAAATGCATCTGCTGTACGAAATACAGAACCTACATTATGAAAGCTTCTTACATTATCTAAGATGATAATAAGTGGTGTTTTTGTAGCGTCTTTAAATTCTTCAACCGTTTTACGATCTAGTTCTGCGTTTTTAAGCTTTCTGTGTTTCATAACTGCAAAGTTACAAATGAAACTAACGTTGTTACAATGCAATGACAAATGAAATTTTCACCTTCAAAATTTTAGCATTACCCAATACCTTATATTTGCCAACTTATGAGCGAAAAAAGAAAACAGCAAGCAAAACTTCTAAGAAACTTTAGAAGTATACATCGTACGTTGGGTGCACTTCTGTTTGTGTTTTTCTTTGTAGTTTCTATTACTGCTTTACTTTTAGGGTGGAAGAAAAATAGTGGCAACCTCATATTACCATCAACTAAAATGGGAACAACCACTACTATAAATAACTGGTTGCCTATGGAGCAATTACAGGATATTGCTTTTAATGTATTAAAAGACTCTGTTAGTAGTTCTATAAATTTGGATTTAGACCGTATAGATTCACGACCAAGCAAAGGTGTTGTAAAGTTTGTATTTAAAGAACATTATTGGGGTGTACAATTAGATGGTGCAACAGGAAAAGTACTCTCGCTATCACCAAGGCGTGCCGATGTTATTGAAAACATTCATGACGGCTCAATTTTAGATGTTGTATTTAAAACTAATTCTAACATCCTCAAGCTAATTTACTCGTCTGTTATGAGCATATCACTTTTATTATTTACTGTTACTGGTTTTTGGTTGTGGTATGGACCTAAGCGAATGCGTAAGTCAAAACGAACTCCTTAGGTATTTTTCACTTTACACATTTAGAGTTGATAACAACCTATATGTAATTGTTTAAAACTTCGTTCGGGTATACCTTTCAATTTTGGTACTTTCGCAAGTCAATCACAGCATTTAAATCTAATGGCCAAAGCAAAGAAAGTCACACCATTAATGCAGCAATATAATAGCATCAAGACAAAGTATCCTGATGCCTTATTGTTATTTCGCGTAGGCGATTTTTACGAAACTTTTGGGGAAGATGCTGTAAAAGCAGCGCGCATATTAAATATAGTGCTCACTAACCGAAATAACGGTGGCGAGCGTACAGAGCTTGCAGGGTTTCCACACCATTCATTAAATACCTACTTACCCAAATTAGTAAAAGCAGGCGAGCGTGTGGCTATTTGTGACCAACTTGAAGATCCAAAAGCAACTAAAAGTATTGTTAAACGTGGCGTTACAGAACTTGTTACGCCAGGCGTTGCGCTAAATGATGAGGTGCTACAGAGCAATTCTAATAACTTCCTTGCTTCAGTTTACATTGGAAAAAAGCAAATGGGTGTAGCGTTTTTAGATGTTTCAACAGGCGAATTTCTTACAGCGCAAGGCTCTTCAGAATATATAGATAAATTACTGCAAAATTTTGCGCCTAGCGAAATACTTATTGCAAAACAAAAGAAAGCAGATTTTACAACAACCTTTGGGTCAGATTTTCATACATTTTATATTGAAGATTGGGTGTTTAAGACAGACTATGCCCACGAAACACTACATCAACATTTTGGTGTAAAATCATTAAAAGGCTTTGGTGTAGATCATTTAGAAGATGGTATTATAGCCTCTGGAGCTATATTATATTACCTAAGTGAAACACAACATCATAAGTTAAAACATATTACAAGCATAAGCCGCATTGCAGAAGACGCCTATGTTTGGATGGATCGTTTTACTATAAGAAATCTAGAGCTTTATCAAGGCACATCTTTACAGTCTGTAACTTTATTAGATGTTATAGATAAAACAACATCTCCTATGGGAGGTAGAACATTAAAGCGTTGGTTGGCACTGCCATTAAAAAACGCTGAAAAAATAAAAAAACGTCACCGAGTTGTAAACTATTTCCTTAAGCAAAAAACATTATTGAGTGATGTCACGTCTCATATAAAACAGATTGGAGATATAGAGCGTCTCATTTCTAAAGTAGCTACCGCTAAAGTAAGCCCTAGAGAAGTTATTCAACTTAAAAACTCATTAGATGCTATTGTGCCTATTAAGACATTAGCCCTTAAATCTGAAAACGATGCTCTAAAAGTTATAGGTGATAATTTACAGTCTTGTGATTTATTGCGAGGAAAAATAACAGAAACCTTAAATGAAGAAGCACCAGTTAACATACTAAAGGGTAGTACTATAGCTAGAGGATTTTCCAAAGAGCTGGATGAGCTTAGGGATATACGTTTTTCAGGAAAGGAATATCTAGATAAAATGCTTCAGAGAGAAACAGAGGCTACTGGTATTACATCATTAAAAATAGCAAGCAACAATGTTTTTGGATATTATATTGAAGTGAGAAATTCTCATAAAGATAAGGTTCCAGAAAACTGGGTTAGAAAACAAACTTTGGTAAATGCAGAGCGATATATTACTGAAGAATTAAAAGAATACGAAGCTAAAATTTTAGGAGCAGAAGAGAAGATTGTGCAAATAGAGCAAGAGTTGTTCTCTAAATTAGTTACTTGGATTTCAGACTACATAAAACCCGTACAGCAAAATGCACATCTTATAGGAGAAATAGACTGTCTTTGTGGTTTTGCTACACAAGCTATGCAGGAAAACTACTGTTTGCCAGAAATCACAGAAGACTATAGTTTAGAGATTACAGAAGGAAGGCATCCCGTTATTGAAAAACAGTTGCCACTTGGAGAACCCTATATAACTAACGATATCTTGCTTAATCGTGATGATCAGCAAATGATTATGATAACTGGGCCAAATATGAGTGGTAAGTCTGCTATCCTAAGACAAACGGCACTTATTGTATTATTAGCTCAAATGGGAAGTTTTGTGCCTGCTAAAGCTGCCAAAATAGGATTAGTAGATAAGATTTTTACTAGAGTAGGCGCAAGTGATAATATTTCGATGGGTGAAAGCACATTTATGGTCGAGATGAATGAAACTGCGAGTATTCTTAATAATCTTTCAGATCGTAGTTTAGTGCTTTTAGATGAGATAGGTCGTGGTACAAGTACATATGATGGTATTTCTATAGCTTGGGCAATTAGTGAATACTTACATGAACACCCAGCAAAGGCTAAGACACTATTTGCAACTCATTATCATGAGTTAAATGAGATGACAGAAACCTTTGAGCGCATTAAGAATTATAATGTGTCTGTAAAAGAATTAAAAGATAATGTACTCTTTTTAAGAAAACTAGTTCCAGGAGGTAGCGAACATAGCTTCGGAATTCACGTAGCTAAAATGGCAGGAATGCCACAACAGGTATTGCATCGAGCAAATAAAATATTAAAGAAATTAGAGAAAAGTCATTCTTCTGAAGAGTTGAGCGGACAGATTAAAAAAGCAACAGAGCAAGAACCACAATTAAGCTTTTTTAAGTTAGACGATCCTTTATTAGAAGATATAAAGCAGGAAATCATACAAGTAGACATAAATACTTTAACACCAGTTGAAGCATTAATGAAGTTAAATGAGATTAAAAGAATGCTTGTCCCAAAAGGAAATGCTTAATAAAAATAAGGACTTAAATATTTCTTTAAATTATTTTCTTGAAATCCTTTGTGGTTAAGTGAAAGTTATTAAATTTGCAACCGCTAATTCAACAAATTGAGTTAGTACGTTCATTACAATCGCGAAAATAGCTCAGCTGGTAGAGCGCCACCTTGCCAAGGTGGAGGTCGCGGGTTCGAATCCCGTTTTTCGCTCAGTTACCAAAAAAATGTCGATATTTGAACGCCGATATTTTTAAAGCATTCGTAAATTTTAGAGTTTACGCTCGGGTGGTGGAATTGGTAGACACGTTGGACTTAAAATCCAATGAACATTAGTTCGTACGGGTTCAAGTCCCGTCCCGAGTACAGAAACCCTTGTTAATCAATTGATTTTCAAGGGTTTTTTAATTTTGTTGCCCAGCATTTGCCCGACAAATATTAATTCTTCTGTTTAATCTTATATTTCATTTCTTCACTCTAAAGGTTGTTTCCCAATTTTATTAAGCAATGAAGCGATATTTATTGATAGGTTATTTAAAAAAGCCTTATCTGTAAATTTTAATATATAACGTTGTGGTTTGTTTGAGTCAGTATGTTGAGTCGTTTTGTAATCAAGTTTAAAGCCCTTTTGCTCGAACGCCTTAATTTCTTTGAAATCCCTATGCGTACTCATTAATTCTCCGTTGTGATGAACTAATATATTTCGAGTTTTACGTAAGCGTTGCACATAGCTCCATTCTGGATCTAAATCTTTAACAGCTATCCCCATTGAACGAGACATAAACAGTTTTGCTTTAACCATATCACTACTACCTTTCATATCACTCATTTTATAGGCTGTGTTTTTTTGACGTGCGTAGTTATCACATCCATATTTTAATTTATATTCAAGGAATGAATAAAGTTGAATGACGATTGATTGCCTAAAAAATTGCTTAAAGTGGTTGTCTATTTGCCATATATCGTCAATTAAACTAGATGTTAAGTGGTTTTGATATTCTGGTGGGGCATCAACTTGACCTGCTTCGATATCCTTTTGTAATTGATGAAACTTATCTTTAAGTGACTTGCCTTGTAGCTCAAATTGACGTTCTTGTTCATCTATGTAATCATCAATTTGCATCATTTCAAAATCTACCCATTGCGGTAGGAAATAATTCATAAGGTCATTTAATCTTCTTGATCTTGACATATAAGAGCATTAATGAGTTTTAAATCTATTGTAGTAGGATAATTTTAGTTGTACTGTTAGAAGTACTTCAAAAATGTATAATTCGGTTGAGTTTTTATGAATATATAGAAACTAGGTATACTTATCTCAATATTTTTTTATTACCTGTTTCATCGAAATAAACATTACTCATCTAGGAAATTTTTCAGTTACTTTAATTAGTTGTTTAAGTAAAAGAAATTCTTGACTATCCATTAGACTATTATCTACGTCCAGTTTTTTTAATTTATTATTTGCAACTTCCATCTTTCGAAGCATTGGTCTGACGTAGTTTAAATAATGATTAAAATACGCGCTGATGTCGCTTTCATTTTTAGCAAGTTTGTAACCACTCCGCCCTGCGACGGTAACAACCAGAATACCATTATATCTTAAATCTCTTATTAAAACTCTGATTTGCTCTACCGTAATGTTTTTATGCAGTCTTGATAAACTCCCTTGAATAGAGTGAATGTCTACTAATTGATGAGGATTGATTCTGAAACAGAAAAACAAAAACTTAAGTAGGTCTACTTTTGGGTCTGTATTAGGGTTTGAATTGATATAAGTAATTACATCTTGAATTACAAACCGAGTCACTAATTCTGAAGTGCCTTCTATAGGTTTTTTAGAGGTAGTGACCTGATAACGATAAGGGAAAAACTCTGGTGGCGTCATTTTACCCATTAAGACATCAATTATATCTGATGCTTCTTTAACGTAATGTGAATGTGCAAATACACGACCCAATGAACCAGCTACTAAATCTGCTAATTGAACTAAAACCTCATTTTTATCATCAACCATTTTGTAGTTGCTAAACAATGATTGTATAGTTAAATTTTTATTTAAGTATGAATACATTTCTTGCTTATATTCTTCAGAAATGAGTTCATCGACATAGATTTCAAAAATCTGATAATCTGAAATGATGTTAGAAGTAAATATCTTTTGAAAGTACTTATAGAATACTTCCTTTATCTTTAATCCTTTACTTTCAATTTTGGATTTGTCTACGACAACAGTATAAATCTTAAAGTCAAGATTATTACTTAAATATTGAAGTGCCCTAAGGCGTTTATCAATTTTTTTAATAGCTCTTGATTTAGATCTTATTTTCTGACCTTGAAAGAAATTTTTGGAAATATAGTCTCTTACTTCATACGCCTTATTAAGATTACTTTCTGAAACTACAATTGCAGAATACACAAAATGTGAAACTTCGTTCTGTGCCTGTAAGTTCATAGAACTCGTCCCGAACTCGTCGCCGTAGATATATACTTTTTCTTCCATTCCTAACTCTTTTCAATAATAGCAATCTCCTCATCAGTAAGATCATAAAGTTCATAAACCATTTGGTCTATTTCTTTTTCGGTTTGGGTGATTTGCTGTTGTAATGCTACTGCTTTTTTCTTGTTTTCTTCAAAAAGTTCCATCCACTCAAACTCGTCTTTTTTGGTGAGTTTTGAGAGTTCTTCAACACCATCTTTACGACGTTGGCGATTGTCACTGTATATAGCTTTGTTAAGTTCTTTGATGAATTCTGCGAAAGTAAGTTCGTGCCAGTTTTTGAGTTTTTTGTTTATAGAAATGTTATTTTGGCTTATTATAAAACTTTTGAAATTAATTGTTTGATTATTGAAACTTGAATAAATTTCCAAAATTGATTCAACAGCATTGCTTAGGTTTTGTGACTCATAATTTTCTGGTAGGGGAATATTTAAAATATACTGACTTTTTAATCTTAAATAACCTCCTCTTGCTTTTACACATACAGAATTAAGATATGCCTCTATTAGTTTAGAATTAAGAATACCTAAAATACTTTTAGAGTTAGTCGGTAATCCAAAACAAGTCATATCTATTAAAACATTTTTCGCAATTGTAAAGTTTACGGTGCTCGATATGTCAGGATAAACAATGTATTCATTATGAAAAGGGAAATCTAATTTGATTTGCTGGTATTCATACCACTTTTTAGTTCCTTTTTCAATGCCCTTATCAATAATAGCTCTATTAGATAGTTTATCCTTATTCTTTTCAAGAAAGCTTAAAACTTCATTATGATCATCAAAATTTTCTATTAATGCTAAAGCTTGATCTTCTAATTGTTCATACGGGAATACTATACTATTTGCTGTATCAATTGGATTGTATTTTTTAACCTCTCTTCCTACTAAATACTCTTTTAATAAAACAGAGTTTTTAATTAATTCAGGAACTTGTTCTTTATTAATTATATATGAAGTATTAGAGCCAGTTTTGATACCGACTTGAGGTTTGTCAATTACTTCAGCTAGTTTTTTATTTTCATCTTCTATTTTCCTTATTATAGAGAACAATTTATTGTTGACTGAACCTGTAGACCAAGAACCTAATCGTTTAAAAATTTCAGATTGTATTACTTCAATGGAATTTTGAAAATTATTTTGCACTTCTTGATAATTTTCTTCTGAAACTACAAGTAATTTAGATTGTGATTTTTTCGAATTAATTTTCTCTTTGTCAAAAAGTATAATAGATGGATAAGCAACAATTCCACTAAATACATCTAAATCTCTAAAATCAATAAATGAATTAATTTTACTGTTATACTGTAAATATTCAATTAAAGGCTTACCATATTTTGTTTTAGTGTATTTGCTAGATACAATAAAACCACACTTACCGTTTTCTTTTAAATTCAATAATGATTTCTCAAAGAAAAAAACATATAGGTCTGATTTGCCAGTAAAGACTTCAAATCGTTTTTCAAAGAATTTTTTTGATTCAGCATCTATAAACTCGTTTCTAACATAAGGCGGATTACCAATGACCACATCAAATCCTCCTTTGGTAAATATTTCAGGAAACTCGTCTTCCCATTTAAACGCCTTATCTCCAGCTACAGCTTTTACATCTATAAGGCTGTTACCACATTTTATATTACTGCTTAAATCATTGAGTTTGCGTCGTGGTTGTGCGGTGCGTAGCCAAAGGGATAGCTTTGCTATTTCCACACTTTCTTCATTTAAATCTACACCGTATATGTTGTTTTCCAGAATTGTGTTTTCAATATCAGGAAATTGCAAACCGCCACCCAACACACGTACTTTAAGTTCGTCTATATAAGTGTGTTCCTTTATTAGAAAATCAAGTGCCTGATTTAAGAATGCTCCAGAACCACAGGCAGGATCACAAATTGTAATTTGCAGTAACCATTCACGATAAGTATCGAGAATACTCACCAATTTTTCAATGGTTTTTTTATTACGGTTTTTACGGCCTTTAAAGTATTGCTCTTCATCAAAACCCAATTCTTGTTTCTTCTCATCACACAGCTTACCTACAGTATTTTCTACAATGTATTTGGTAATATATTTTGGCGTATAGAATACTCCATCTTTTTTACGCTTACTCGTCTGTTTGTCAAACTCGCCACCTTCAATATCTGCATTAACGCTTTCTATCTCATTGAGTGAGTTTTCAAAAATATGACCCAGTATATTTACATCTACTTGACTTTCAAAATCGTAATTGGATAATTTAAGTGTGTATTTATATAAGAGGTCGTTATCTATTTCAAGTGCATCGAGAATGGCGTCTGGTTTAAATAAACCACCGTTATAAGCGTAAATTTCAGCACGTTTCTCTGTGCCCTTGCGCCCTATGTCCAGATAGTTGAAATACTGCTTAAAAAGACCATATAATGCACGTTCATCGCCAAAATCCCAATCATCTTTCCACTTGTTTAAGATCTGTAAGGTAGAGTTGGAAGGCAGTAACATTCTATCTTCCGCAAAGAAGATAAATAGAAAACGGTCTATGAGTTTTTGAGATTTTTGAAATAGCGTTAGTTTGACATTTTTCTCTAATCTGGTTATGTCTTCATCACGTTCAGTTGTGGCGAGCTTATTCTTTACCGTCTTTGAGTTGCGCTTAACCAGATCACGATACAGCTCTCGTTTAAAAATAGAATAGTCCTTATAGAATGCCTTGGTAATTTCTTCTTCTTCTACAATAGATGCCTCTTTAATCTTTAGCGGTATATTGTTGAGTACCTTATCCAGATGTAAGCACAAATAGAGCAGGTTAAACCGCTTTCGCGAAAGCGTAAACAAATCAAATTCTTCAAACTCTGTAGCATCATTAATGTAAAAGCGCAACTTTTCAAAGTTGGATGTTATCACGTAAACACAACCCTTTTGATTAGCCTTATAATCAAAAGCCTGTCGTCTTATGCTCTCCAAGTCTTTTGTGTTTGTTCCCTTTAACTCTATAACTCCTATTGCTGCACCGTCTTTAAGAATGGCGCCATCTGCCTTACGGGCGTTTTTCTCATTCTTAAATTCAGTAGTTAGGTTAGAATTAGGGTTTGGGAATAGTGTATACCCCAGAATATTTACAAACAATTCGTTAAGGAACGTTGCTTGATACTGTTCTTCCTTTGCACTTTTAATATTCTCTTGTATCGTAGTATTCCAGAAGTATTTCTGATATTTTTTATATGATTTTTCAACGGCATTAACGTCTAACAACGCTAAATGATTTTTTAGAACTGATGATTGGAATAATGCCATTTGTTTAGTTTGTGACGTTGAGATTATTAATAAGAAACAATAATAAGGAATTTTAGTATTTGTAGAGATTTGTAGTTTAAATCTTATTAAAAATTGTCTTTATATTTATAGCGCAACCGTTAGTTTTGCCCATTTTATATAACGATGGCAATAATTTTAGACAGAGCTAAGCATAATTTTTGGATAACTAAATTAATAAAAGAGGCTAAAAACGAATTAATACTTATCGTTCCCTATATAAAAACTTCTGAAAATATTTTTGAAGCTTTACAAGTGGCAGATTCAAACGATGTCGATATTATCCTAATTTACAGAGAGAATAAGCTCACTTCCAAAGAAAAAGCAAAACTTCTACAGTTAAATAATTTAACCTTACTCCATCACCCTAATATTCATTGCAAAACCTATTTTAATGGAGAGCTTTTAATAATAGGTTCAATGAATTTATATGAATATTCTGAAAAAAACAATCGGGAAATGGGTGTTTTATTTCATAGTAATGATATAGATTCCTCAGAAAATACAGGTAGTTCTATAATAGCAGATTCTTATACTCTATTTGATGATGCAAAAATTGAAATGAAAGAAATTATTAGTAGTGCTGAAATTGAAAGAACTACTGAATATATAAAAGAAAAATATTTTAAGGTTGATGTTCTGAAGTCATTTAGCGAAATCCAAAGAGATCAATGTGAAAAGCTGAACAAGTATTTTTTAAATAAAAGGTTTATACCATTTGAAACTTATCCTGACAATTGGCTTCCAAAATGCTCTAATTATTTCGATGATATTGATGTATATCTAGACAACCACAGAACTGTTATAAAATTAAATATAGACCCAATGCTTCATATTTACATGTTTGATGAGTGGAACGAAAAGGTTGGAGTTTATGATTTTCCAAACTTCAAATGTTGGTGGAATATACCAGACCAAGGTATTTTGCTTTATTGGGATCAAGATTATATGCCTAAAGCTGAAGCTCAAAAGAATGAAGAAATGTATTACAATAAAATTAAAGAAGCACTGGATGCTGTAATTAAGAGGTATAGGATACTTAGACAAGTTGTTAGTAGCTATTGATAAGTGGAGTCTGTTAATATTGGTGCTACTATTGTCTACATAAGTTTTCAATTTTAGTATAAATACATTTGAAAGAAATTTTACTGAATTTAAGTTTAATATGTTGGGTTAAATTAACTATTATACTGTTGTACAAGCTAGCAACGCGTTGGTATTACATTTTTGCTCACGTTGGTCCATATGTTGCAATGCGATAGTATTACATTGATACTCACGTTGGTATTACGTTGGTTTTAAATTGTTGCTCACGTTGGTAATATGTTGGAATGCGTTGGTTTTACATTGTTTCTCACGTTGGTAATATGTTGCAATGTGTTGTTGTTTACGTTGTTGCTCACGTTGGTAATATGTTGGAATGCGTTGGTTTTACGTTGTTGCTCACGTTGATAATATGTTGCAATGTGTTGTTGTTCACGTTGGTAAATTGTTGATTCCTGCGTTGGTGAAATGTAATAATAAGTTGGCATCTTATTATTAATTACTAGTTGTTAGGTTATAAAATTCTTTTCGTTATTGTATTTTAAAAATTAATTTTTATTTACTAGAGATTACAATTTGATATATCTATATTCTTTACCATAATTGACAAAAGAAAATCAGCAATGTCATAGTCCTTATATTTTTCTTTTTCACTTGAAAGCTTGTGTAAAATTTTAGAAATTGTAATATCATATGACTTAGGCATTGTGTTTACTTTATTTTTCCAATTTTCAAAACAACCAGCATCTGGAAAAAGTACAATTTTTCGGTTTTTTAGTGACCTAAGATTACTAATTTTTAAATTTGTAAGTCCACCTGTTGCTAACCATATAAATTCAGGTAAGAGGATTGAACATATTATTGCTGTTTTTTCACTTTCAACAATGGCAATGGGCTTTTTGTTGTCTTTTGATACTAAATGAAGCCCAAACAAACACTGTCTTAGATTATAGTCTTTAAGTTTTAAAATACTATGCACCCAATTAATTTTCTGTTTTTTGCCATTTAGGGTTTTATATAAAATTACTTTTCCAGAACGAATTTTATTATTGTTATCTATTTGCCAGAAAACTGTTGAACTATTGAAGTACTTTGAAGTTCCAATTTTGTAATCTTTAATTAGTTGCCTCACCGTATCTGGATCAAAAATTTTGAGTAGGAATGTGACAAAATTATTATTAGCATAATTACTCATTGATTTTTTTAAGTAGCTCATATCAATATAAGATGTTTTCTTAAGTGTTGGAGTTGAATGTTTTAAATTTGTAAATAGTGATTTTGTTAAACCATTTTTTTCAAAATACAATCTAGGGGTAAAGTGGTAACCACATTTTTTAATTCTTTCACATTTTCCTACATATTCATTTATATGTAAGCTTGTTTCAACGTCAATGTACTTTGTGAATTTATTTTTGGAATTACATTTTGGGCATTTATGCCTAGTATTCATTCCTTTATAGGGTTCTAGTATATATTTAAAATTACTCATAATATTATGTTTTATAATTTTAGTGTCATTTTCATCATTAATGTCATTTATGATAACTGTATTGACACATTTAAATCAATTAATGATGACAACTGTAATGACGCAAATGACAATAATGACTTTAGCTATAGAAATTATTTTTTTTCTATATAAATTACTTTTCCTTGACTTTTTTTTGTGAGGTGGTATTTGTTTGCTACTAACCGGTTTCCAAAGGTGTTAGTTGCACAAGCTCTATAACCGTTTAATTCACAATAATTTTGATATTCTCTGTGTATATCCTTTTGAAGTTCATAGTTTTTTAGGCTCTGCTGATAGTTTGAGTCATCAAGAAACTGAAGTACACTATCATTATCCTTCTTGAAATTATAAATTTCATTTTTAACGATCTCACTTTCTGTAAAACCTTCATTTAGCATTAGCCTATCTAATCCTTTGAGAATCCAATTAAAAATTCCTGAAAGCTCATTTTTAATTATTTTTTGAGGTAGTTTTTTATCTTGTTTTTCATCAGGAATAAAAACTCTAAAAGGTATTACAATGAAGCGTCTAAAAAACCCATGTGTATGTTCTACATCCTTTGGTAGTCCGTTTATGTTAAATGCCAAACTTGCATAATCTCTCATTATAAAGGTGTCCTTATATAAAAACTTTGCTTCTATTGGCTCCTTTGAGGCTAACGTTTTTAGCGCAGTAGGATCAAGATTCTGACTTGCTTCACCTCCAAAATTCAAAAGTTTATGTTGTATTTGTGCTCTTGTAGTCTCTTTTTTTGTGAGAGATTCTAATGAGTGACTACTAATATTTTCTTCTCCTAGTAAAGCTTGTATTATTTCAAAAAAAACACCTTTCCCATTTGATCCACCACCGCTAAGCAGTAAAATTTTTTCAAGTTTGAGTATACTATTATTAATGAATATTGAAGCCATAAATTCTGACAGAATATCTTGGAGTTCCCTTTCTGGTAACACAAAATTTAAATATTCCTCAAATTTTTTGCATTTAGCATTCTGATTAAAACTAAAGCTTAATTGGTACTTAATAAAATCTTTACCTGTCTCTTATACACATCTGACGCTGCCGACGAAGAGGATAGTGTAGA
>OJFP01000297.1_pt1 | contig 38324 bp, 21 predicted proteins | sample 1594141 | NCBI WGS metagenome assembly OJFP01 (sample SAMN05416843, study PRJEB24817) | seawater metagenome | isolation source: Sea water | place: Canada:Atlantic | collected 2013-07 | reverse complement strand
CTAAAGAAAAGATTGTCTTAGAGTTGATTCCTAAATCATTAAAGACACAATTATATAAGTCTGTTAGAGATAGTTTTGCTGCAGAACACGGAGCTAGAATGACTGCAATGCACAAAGCAACAGACAATGCTACTGAATTACGAGACGAATTAAAGTTAACATATAACAAAGCAAGACAGGCAGCAATTACAAACGAAATTTTAGAAATTGTAGGTGGAGCAGAAGCGCTTAAAAATTAAATACAATACTATAGTATATAAAAAGTGCATCTAAAAAATGCACTTTTTATATTTTGGCATACATTTTGAACCTTCAGTATAACAAATAATAATATAAGCCTCATGAAAACCTTTAAACTATTTTTAGCGATCTTAGTAAGTACTGTTTTTTTAAGTTCTTGTTCTCAAGAGGAACCTTTAGATGGCTCAATTACTTTAGGAGAATTGATGTCTAGCTATGATTTATGGTACGTAGATATTCATCAAACCATGGGAGATGGAGATGTACCTTTTGTTTCTAAAGCATTTACCTTGTCCTTTGTTAATGGAAACATGTATGCTAACAATAATATTGCAAACATTGGTTTTACTGGAAATGGTCTTGGTGTTTTAGTAGGTAATTATGATAGTTTTGGAATTTATCTTGAAACAATTCATGATTTAAATGGGAGATATGTTTTTGATGTGCTTCAGTTATCTTCAAATGAAGTTAGAATTTATGATACCCAACAAAATTTAAGTTATCTTCTTGTTGGTTACCAGAGAGATGAATTTGATTATGATATGTTGTTCTATGACAATATAGAATATTTTTTACAAGAGTATACTGCTTGGGAAAGAACAAATATTAGTCTAACAGGCACTCCAAATCCATTTGACGCAGAGCATTTCTTACAATTTACTCCAGAATATAACACAACATTTTCTTCTTCAAATGACCCTTTTGGCACAAATGTTGATAATTTAACATGGGATTATTCAGGGGGTTACGAAGTTTTTGATGTAGTTGGGTTTGATAATTTAAAAATCCTTTCGCTTAATTATGCAATTGGAGATTTTGAGGAATTTGAATTAACAGTAGTTAATGACCAAGTAGTCGATTTGTTTCATATGAGCTCTCAAACATCTTATGAATTTTCAGGGAGGGCCTTTATTCAAATTTTGAGAGATGGGAAAGCCTTCAGTTCTAGCATTAAAAGCGAAGACAGAAAACGTACTAAGGTTATAAGAAAAAAGAAAAAGAGATTAAAATCATAATAAAGTTTTGGTTAGTTGATTCTTAGTTGGTTATATATTATAATCAACAAGAAGGAAGCCGCTCTAGAGGTAGAGCGGTTTTTTCATGTTTAAAAATAACATATCATTTCACATATCATGAAAATCAAGTATCTTTAAAAAAAAGAATATCATGAGTTTAACTGTCTTTATAACTGGAGCTACTTCAGGAATAGGAAAAGCCACTGCAGAATTTTTAGCACAACACAACTATAGATTAATTCTTTGTGGAAGGAAAGAAGATCAGTTAAAAGATTTAGAGGAAACACTTGGAATGCTAACAGATGTAGTTACGTTAAAGTTTGATGTTCGAAATAAAGAGGCTGTTTTTACCGCAATAAATAATCTTCCGGAGAATTTTAAAAATATTGATGTATTAATTAACAATGCGGGTAATGCACATGGCCTAAGTTTCATTCAAGATGGTGATACAAATGATTGGGATGCAATGTTAGATATTAATGTAAAAGGACTTTTATATGTCTCAAGAGCGATCTTGCCAAAAATGATTGATAGAAACACAGGGTTTATTGTTAATATTGGTTCAACTGCAGGAAAAGAGGTGTATCCTAGTGGTAATGTATATTGTGCATCTAAGTCTGCAGTAGAGGCTATTAATAAAGGAATGAGAATGGACCTAAATCAATATAATATTCGTGTTAGTGCCATACATCCTGGACTTGTAGAAACTGCATTTTCAGATGTGCGTTTTAAAGGAGATACAGAAAGAGCAAAAAAAGTATACCAGGGATATAAAGCATTACAGCCAGAAGATATTGCCGAAATTATCCATTTTGTTATCACTAGACCGTATCATATAAATATTGAAGACTTGGTTGTTTATCCTTCTGCTCAAGTCAGTGCAACAATGATAAATAAAAATAAATGAGGAGGTATTCAAAAATTATAGCAGGATGTATGTCTTGGGGAGCATGGGGGAGACAGTTTTCTACTCAAGAAATGATTTCTCAAATAAAAATAACTTTAGAGTCGGAAATTACCACTTTTGATCATGCAGATATCTATGGAGAATACACAACTGAACAAGAGTTTGGTAAAGCTTTTTCAAATAGCGGTGTAGAGAGAGATAAGATTCAACTGATTTCTAAATGTGGAATCCAACACGATGGTGGCACTAGAGACAATCAACTAAAGCACTATAATTATTCAAAAGAATATATCATTTGGAGCGTAGAAAAGTCATTAAAAGACCTACAAACAGATTACTTAGATCTTTTATTACTTCACCGCCCCAGCCCACTTATGCATCCAGCTGAAATAGCAGCAGCAATTTCAATATTAAAAGAGACAGGTAAAATTATTGATTTTGGAGTTTCAAATTTTACACCTTCACAATTCAATTTAATAGATCATACAACCTCTATTTCTGTAAATCAAATAGAATTTTCTTTATCACAACATTCAGCAATGCATAACGGAACCTTAGATCAGTTATTACAAAAACAAGTAATACCGATGTCATGGAGTCCTTTAGGTTCTTATTTTAAAGAATCAAATCCAGCAAACGAAGGAATAAAAAAAGTGCTAGATGTGTTAACAAAAAAATACAATGCAACTGAAGATCAATTATTGTTAGCTTGGATTTTACAACATCCTTCGGGGGTTTTACCTGTGGTTGGCACAACTTCAAAAACAAGGCTAGAAAACGCTATAAAAGCTTTAGACATAAGCTTAGAGTTAGAAGATTGGTTTACCTTATTAGTAGAGTGTCAAGGCCATAAAGTACCGTAAAAATGATTAACAAACGTCTTTTAATCAAGAACTTGCTCAGTCATAATGATGAGAATAGTTTTTATGATAAAAAGATGAAGTTATCGTTAACAAGCAAAGAAGGGAAAGGTAAATTTCTAAAGCATATTTGCGCCCTTTCCAATTCAAACCCAACGAACAGTTCTTATATCATAATTGGCATTGAAGATGAAGAAAATAAGATTGTTGGGGTAGATTTTTTTGACGATAGTAAAATACAGAATCTTGTAAATGCATACTTAAAAAACCCACCCAAAATTACTTATGAAAATGTTCCTTTTCCTAGTTTACCTAGACATAAAGTAATTGGATTGGTAACCATTCATTGCAATAGTAATATTACCTCTTTATTAAAAAATGCGTGGAAATATAGAAAAGATACTATTTTCTATAGAAGAGGTAGTAATTCTATGCCAGCATCTAAAAACTTTGAGTTAAGAGATACTAATAAACAGACAGTTGATGCTATAGAAAAGAATGCAAATAATAACATAAAGCTAACTTTAGACGGTGTCTTTGATTTCTTTAATAATCATAAACCTGAATATAACCCACAATATAAAGTTTTTAATGAGCAATTTGTGTTGTGTTGGGCAGGGGAGAAAAAACTTTTAGAAGGAAAAGAGTTTTTAACACGCGTAGACATTGAATTAATAAACGAACAAGTTCGATTATTTTATTCATCTCTAGATGAGGTTCAAATCAGTTATAATAAAAATTCATTTATTATTACAGAATATATTTCTCTTGGATTAGAAAAGGAGGAGAAATATTATCCTTTAGAAAAAACGATTATCAATTTTAAGGAAAATGGGAAACATGATATTGTTACAGCGTTTTTATTTAAGTCTCCGCTTTTTGATGACATTATGATTCAACATATCTATCATAATAATAATGTAATTATTTCCAAAATTGAAGCAGGAATTCCGCTTTCAGTGTTAGAACATGAAGATGTACTTAGGTTGCCAAAAAACTATTTACTTTGTTTTTTACACGGATACTCAGATGCGGTTCAGCAATTAAAAAAAGCAAAAGATTATATAAAGAACATAAAAGATAAAACCTGTTACATAAAATATAAAGAAGCACTGCGTATTTTTAGAAAAGTAAAATATAGTTAGATTCCAAGCTTATTCAATCCATAATTTACCAATAGAATAGGTTTTTGCCTGACCACTTATAATAACTCTATCGTTTTTGTCTAAGCAATTTAGTACACCTTTTCTTTTGGAAAGTTGGAGTGCAGTGAGTTCTTTTTTATGAAGTTTCTTCGCCCAAAAAGGAATTAGAGAACAATGAGCAGAACCAGTAACAGGATCTTCTAAAATAGATGCCTGTGGAGTAAAAAAACGTGATACAAAATCGCAATTATCCCCCTTAGAAGTAACAATTACTCCCCCTGTATTCAGGTTTATTTGGTCAAATAACTGCCTATTTATTTTAATATTTTTTATGTCTTTTTCAGTATCATATACCAAGACATAATCTCTAGACTTATAAACTTCTTTGGGAGCAATATTTAAAGATTTTTCTATGATTATAGGAAGTTGTGCAGGAACAGGCATTCTTGATGGAAAATCTAAAAAATAAAAATCATCTTTTACAGTAACCGTTAGGTCTCCACTTGCAGTTTCAAAAACAATACGATTTGAAGGGAATTTTAAAATTGTTTTTAAACAGTGGGCAGTTGCCAAAGTTGCATGTCCGCATAAATCCATTTCAATTTCTGGTGTAAACCATCGCAAATGAAATTTATTCTTTTTCGCAACAAAAAAGGCAGTTTCTGCAACGGCATTTTCTTGTGTAATTTTTAATAAGGTTTCATCAGGAAGCCATGAGTTTAAAGGAACAACACAGGCAGGGTTTCCTCCAAAAATAGTATCTGTAAATGTATCTATTTGATAAACGTCTAACATTATTTTTTAGTTAATAGTGAGTCCCAAAATAATCTTGTTTGCTCTATATAATTCGCATTATTTTTATTTTTTGCCCACGTATTTGCAATCTCAACAACTACTAAAGCTTCTTTATAGTTGCTCATCTTAGCAAGGATTTTTGCCTTAAGTAATCCGTATCTAAAATTTTTTGGACTTTTATCTAAAGCACTGTCAATAAAGTTTAGTGCATCGTTTAAATCTTTACCATTATTACTGTAATATTGGGCAGCTTCAAAGTAGGTTCTGTGAGGGATTTTCTCAGGAGTTTTCATAAAATTAAGCATTTGAGACTCAATTTTTTTGTCAACCTCAACTTCAATAGGAATAGAAATTAAGGTGTTTTCCCATGAAATATCAAGCATCAAAGTGTTTGTTTTAATCTGTGAAAATTGACAGGTAAATGTTTCTACATAGTTGTTGTTTTTTGGAGCTATTTCAAATCTAAACACATCATTAGAAGGTTTATAAGCACCCCCTGCAATACTTCTTAGTGAAGTGTTTGAATGAATAATTATAGTCCAACGATTTTCATCAGGAATGGTATAAATAGCATATTCTCCAGGCTGAATTGTTTTCCCTCCAATTTTAGCGACTTCTTTAAATGTAATTTTTGTGGCAGCATTTGCTCCAGTTCTCCAAACTTTATTATATGGAACTAGCGCTCCAAAAACAACCCTTCCTTTGGCTGAAGGCCTTGAGTATTCAAGAGTTACATCCGTAAGACCAACTTGTTGAGATATTTTACTAAAAGGACTAAGCGTAGGTGTTTTTAACTGTTGACCATAACAAAAAGAAAGATTTAAAAAGATTATGAAAATATAGTATTGGTTAATTTTTTGGGCAGTCATAAAATAAAATTTTATACGTTTGATAAAAACAAATATATTAAGTAGTGAATTTACAAATTTTTATAATCTGATTTAAATTTTATAGTTTTTTAATATTCCACATTTTGTCATAAAAAGTAAAGACATACTTATATTGGATAAGCGTTTTTGCTGTAACCTTTTTAGGCAATATTCCTTTAAACGAATTACTGGGAAAAGTAACTTAGATACTATGTCCTCTAATGATTTGAAGGTCTTGGGGAGACGGTTCCATGGAGTACTATGTAAAAACAGAGAACGATGGACAATGGTATAAAGCCATAGCAAATGGTAATGTTCTTACGGTTGATTACGACAGTACTCAAAGAATGTAGTAACTATGAGTTTTGATATTTCATGTTTTGGACGAGGAAGAAAATGAAAGCGAGAGTAGCAGTCTTGTACCATGCAAAATTTCAGACCAAGTTTGAGCGTACGTTGCTTGAGAGATAAAAAAGGATCTTAAAATTTATATATGCTTGATGAGTATATCCTTGTTCAGCTGTATCGCTAAAGCATAATCATCGTGGCTTTAGTTGCATAAATGAATTGTAGAGTCTGTTTACTTTTTTTGATTTTCAATTTAACATTTATTAATAAAATAATTCTGTTGATAATTAATTTTTAAGTAGAGTATCATATAACTAAACATTAGTTACATTTATCAACTAATTATTGTTGGGATTTATCAAAAAAATTAAATTTATATTAGATCTTAAATAATAAAATTACTTTCATGAATGAAATCACTAGTGATGAAATGACAGAAAACTCTATAAAGAGATTTGAAATTCAAATAAAAACGTTAGAAAAAAAAGATTTAGAAATAATTATTTATAACTATAAAAAGTTATTAAAACAAATGGATATTCACAACAGAGAACTACTCAAAATGATAATTTTAAAAGCAGAAAACATAATGAAAAATAAATGAAGAAGTTTTTTATTTTATCAATAATATTTTTTTTAACTAATTTACTATACTCACAAGAGATAGGTACAGATTATTTATGGCAATTATCCCCCGAAATTACTCTTAAAGCTAAAAAATTTGAATTTAGATTCAGGCCACAAGAAAGAATTATTTTAAATAATGATAAATTAGATTCAAGAACCACATTTGGACGAACGGATTTAATGGCAGGGTTTTCATACAAAAAATTTAAATTTTTTGTATATTCTAGGTATGACACAAGAAAACAGTTATATATAGGCCCACGGATTGATTTTAACACTACTGCTTTCAATAAAAAATTATTAATTCATGGTCAATATCGAATATTCAGAGGGTTAAATAGTATATCAAAAGATCATCAATTTATAATAAATTTAATTGAGTATGATACAAATATAAATTCAAAAAATTCGATTAATTTTGGGATTTTAGGTTCCTATCAACAAAAATTTGGAGATTCTGCATTGATTTTTCAAGGGCCTATGATACACTTCCCTTTTTTTATGGAAAATGTCTCATTTTTATTATCATATTTAAAAGATTTTAATTCAAGAAGTAGGTATTTTACTTTTTTCCAAATGAATATTAAGCTTAAAGTCTAAAAATATATTCTTTCAATTTTCAATAAGTTATTTTTATTTTGACATTTATTAACGAAATTAAAATATTAAAGGAGCGTTTAATCTCCTCAACAACTAAATCTATTTTTTCTAATGCTCATCCTAAAAAGAGTATTGATAAAATTGATTTTGTAGAATTGTTCTCTCTTAATTTAAACCCTAACATTACTCCAAACGAAATAATAAAATTATTATTATCAAATACCCCATTTAAAGGGGTCTTTAATGTAGCTTATAATCAAAAAGAAAAAAATAAAGCCAAACGAAAGTTATTACACATCTTCAGAAAAAATGAAGATTTAATTAGTGAAATTAATCATGATTCATTTGGGTTAGGTTATCCATTGGTTTGTTTTCCTGATTTTAAGAGAAAAAGTCTGCGATATATGCCAATATTTATATGGGACTTGAAAATAAACTATGCATCCAACATATCAAATCAATTTCTGATTCAAAAAAATAAAATATCAAAAGTTTATTTAAATCCATTAATGGCAGAGATTATTGATAATGATTTTCACAAGCAATTATTAGATAACTCTATTTTTAGCAAAACAAATGTTGAGTTAGATTATTCTCAATTAATAAAAAATATAGCTTTTGCTCTTAAAATCCCGTCAATTGATTTAGAGTTTTCAAATAAAAAAATATTTTCTTTTGATAACCCCATTCTAAAATATTCAGCTAATTTTTTGCCTAAAATTATTAATAATGGCGTTTTCGGACTTTATAATAATTCAAAAGCTCCCATAATTAACGACTATAAAGTTATTTTAGATAAATATAATAATTATAGTGAATTAAATATAAAGAAGGAAATAACAGCTAATTTAAATCCTACTATATTTTCAGGTGTAAAGTTAGATCATTCTCAACAAAAAGTTATTAAGTCAATTCAACTCAATGATGATATTGTAATTCATGGTCCACCAGGAACAGGTAAAAGTAAAACCATTACAGGAGCTATATCTTATTCATTAAATCAAGGAAAAACATGCGTTGTTATTTGTGAAAAAAAAACAGCAATTGATGTTATTTATACTAACCTCAAAGAGTTAGGGCTCTCAGAGTTTTGTGTAAGAATAGACGACGTGAAACTAGATAGAAGAAAAGTTGTTAATAAAGTAAGAGATATTATTGATAAAAAAAAAATCAATAACCTTAATTTATTTGATACAAAGTCAAAAAGGAATATTACTTCCAAAGACAAAGAACTTATTGAAAAAAAACAACAACACATCAATAATATCATTTCAGAAATTAAATTTAAAAAGGAAAAAATTTATAAATCATTATTAAATTCAAAACTAAATTACTCTGATTTAGTTTTGTCTGTAAAAAGTAATACATATAAGAATATAGATATTCTAAATAATTTAAATGAATTTGAGTTTGATTTTAACACTAAAGAGTATAAATCAATACTATTATTTATTTCTGAAATAAAAAAGTACCTACTAGAAAATTCAAATCCCTATAATTCAATATATGAGTTTTTAAATTCAGATCTTTTAGAAACTTTTAATCAAACTTATTATGATCAGATGGTTTCTTCTTTATTTGTTGAACATTATCAAGAAATACTTTTATTGCAAAAAACATTACTAGAAGAAGTCACAAAAAAAAATACAATTTCAATTAAGTATTATAATTTTATTTCTGAGGAAAACTCTGTCTTATCCAGTATAATAAAAAAACTAAATATTTTAAAAAATCAGATTATTCAAAAATCTCTTTTCAATAAGAATTTTGAGAAAGCACTTAACAAAAAAGATTTTATTAAACAGGTAGAATTTCTTCTAAAAATTTTACGATTAGGTGATTCAGAAAAAAATAATTACAAAAGTTATATAAGTTTTTATAACTTAATCAAAAAAAAGTCTAATCGAGATAGAGCCATAGCTAAACTTTTTTGTGAAAACACAAACTTTGAAAATAGTTTTGATTATTGGTATTTCACAGCAATTTTAAAAAAAAACCATGTAGATAATTTCAACTTTAATGGTAATCAAAAAGGCTATTATGACATTATAGAAGATATTGATATAATTAGTGAGTTTTTAATTCAGCAGACTTCGTTAAAATTAACTCAGATACGTTCAAAAGGTATTTCAAATTTTTCAAAAAACAACAAATCATTATCCATTGAACGCTTTTTTTCAAAGAAAAGCAGTCACAATAGGAAAAAGCTATCTTTAAGAGAAATATCCAGTCACCCATCTAAAATCTTTAATTCTTTTTTTCCCCTAGTTCTAACTACACCCTCAGGATGTTCAACATTGTTTCCATTAGAAAAAAACTTTTTTGACGTTGTTATTTTTGATGAATCTAGTCAAATAAAAGTTGAAGACACCTTTCCTGCAATGTTAAGGGGGAGGCAAAAAATTGTTGCTGGAGATTTAAATCAACTTCCTCCGATGAATTATTTTAGTAAAAGTACTATGAATTCTGGGAGATTAGAAGATAATAGTTTTTTGAACAATTCGCTCTTAGACTATTGCATTAAGAAGGGGTTTAAAGAATATTATCTTGATATTCATTATCGATCTAAAAACCCAGACCTAATTACATTTTCAAATCATGCTTTTTATAAATCTAGACTAATACCACTTCCTAAATCAACTGAAGAAAAGCCTCTAGAATATATCAAAGTGGATGGTCTTTTTGAAGAGGGTGTTAATAAAGAAGAGGTTAAAAGAATAATACATTACATTGAATTTGAATTAGATAGTGCTTATTCATTGGGTATAGCAACTTTTAATATGCTTCAACGTGACGAGATATTAGACCAAATTCAAATAAAAAGTTCGGAAGACCCTCAATTTTTTAGAAAAATTAAACAACTTAAAGCAAATGGATTTTTTGTAAAAAATTTAGAAAATATTCAAGGTGAAGAGCGAGATATAATTATAATTTCCTCCACTTATGGTAAAACTTTTGATGGTAAATTTAGACAATCTTTTGGGCCGATTAACTCAACAAAAAAAGGATTTAAACTTCTAAATGTAATTATTACAAGAGCTAAATATAAAATGATAGTTTTCTGCTCAATACCAGAGCCATATATAAATAATGGCCTTAAAATGTTAGAAAGCCTGAATGAAAATAGAGGCAAATCAATATTATATGCATTTTTAGCCTTTGTGAAATCAGTTTCGATAAATGATTACAATACCAAAGAAAAAATAATTCAAATTCTTAAAAAAAATTCTAGAGAAAACCACAATCAACTAAAAAATGATAATAAAGTTATTTTAAAAAACTTTTCAAATGAACTCGTAAAAATTATTTCTCAAAAAACAAATATAATTATGAGTAAGCAAAATAATTTCACTCTTGGAGGTTTTGTTTATGAACTATGTTTAATTAGTCCAACTGGAGTAAAGATATTAGTGGATTTAAATGGAAAATTTTTGCATGGAGATTACGAAGACTATTTGTTTGATATAAATAGGTCAAATCTCGCTGTTAAATCAGGATTTAAATATTATCGTTTATGGGCCTCAAATTTAGAAAATAATTTTGATCAAGAAATTTATAAATTCATCAGTTTTATAAACAAAAGCTAAATTCGTAAAAAATTTAATTGTTATTATGGAGTAATTTTTTATACCTTGTAATTTTATATGCAATATGATTAAAGATGAAAAATTATTAAATCCATTCGTGGGACTTCGGTCTTTTGAACCTGATGAATTCAATTTGTTTTTTGGAAGAAAAACTCAAGTAAAAGATATTCTTTATAATTTAAAAAGAACAAATTTTTCAGCAGTTATCGGATACTCTGGAAGTGGAAAGTCTTCACTAATTAAATCTGGCATTATACCAGCATTAAATAACAACGCTAATGAGGAATGGAAAATTTCAGTATCTACGCCAAGCACCAATCCTATTAAAGAATTAGTCAAAACTCTTGTAAGTAGCTATAATGAGGATGAAAGTACTTCAGCTAAACGATTAGATGAACTTGAAAAGTCTTTAATTGAAAAAAAAGAGAATTTAAGTGATTTTTTATCCAAATTAAACCCTAAATATTCTGGTAATAAACTAATAATCATTGATCAATTTGAAGAGATTTTTAGTTTGTCAAAAAAAGAGGATTTTAAAAACAGTAATATTTTCATCAACTTACTTCTTAATGCTATCAAAAATAAAGAAAGTAATATATATGTGATTCTAACTCTGAGATCAGATTTTATTGGAAATTGCACTGAGTTTATTGGGCTACCAGAAGCCTTAAATCAGTCTCAATATTTAATTCCTAGACTTAATCCCAAACAATTTGAAGAGGTTATAGGTGGTCCTTTGGATGTTGTAAATTACAAAATATCTCATGAATTGTCAAATATCTTGATTAATGATATAAATAATAATCAAGATCAATTACCGATTCTACAACATGCAATGATGAGAACAGTTGAGTATTGGAAGTCTAATTCTTCATTAGACGAAGTTATTGATGTTCATCACTACAAAGCTATAGGGACGATGAAAAAGTCTCTTTCTAATCATGCTGATGAGGCTTACGATGAGTTGAATGAGCATGAAAAACAAGTTTGTGAAAAAATGTTTAAGGCATTGGTTAATTTCGAAAGCGTGAATATTACTAGAAACCCAGTTGAATTTGGTTCTTTAGTCAAAATTATCGAAACAGATCCCTCAGTTCTAATTAAAGTTATTAATACATTTAATTCTAGTAAACGGTCATTTTTAAGACCAAAAGCCGGAGAAAACATCAAAGATTCTTCAGTTATTGATATTTCTCACGAAAGTTTACTAAGGCTATGGACAAGATTACAATCTTGGACTAAAGAAGAAATGGAATCTTCAGAAACCTATAAAAATTTGTGTGAAACGGCTAAAGATTATCAGGAGGGTAAGGGTTCTTTATTAATTAACCCTGAATTAGCAATTGTTTTAAAATGGAAAGAAAAACAATTACCTTCCAAAGGGTGGGGTTTGAGATATGATAAAACTTTTCCTAGAGCTATAAATTTTTTAGAGAATAGCAAAACAAAGTTTAACCAAGAGGTATTAAATAAAAGTTTAGAACAGACAAAAAAAGCAAAAAGAAATAAAAGATTATTGATTTTTTTTAGTGTGTTATCTATACTCCTTCTAGGGCTTACATTCTTTGCTAATCAAGAGACTGAGAGAGCTACAAAAAATGAGAAAATTGCCAGGGATAAAGAAGTGGAAGCTAGAGATGCTGAAGCTAAGGCTATAGATGAAGAGCGAAAAGCTAGAGATGCTGAAGCTATAGCCAGGGATAAAGAATTGGAAGCTAGAGATGCTGAAGCTACGGCCATAGATGAAGGGCGGAAAGCTAGAAAAGCTGAGGCTAAGGCTAAAGATGAAAAGCAAAACGCTATGAAAGCTGAAGCTACAGCAAGGGTTGAAGAAGAAAAAGCTAGAGATGCTGAAGCTATAGCAAGGGTTGAAGAAGAAAAAGCTAGAGATGCTAAAATTAAAGCTTTGATAGCTGAAGGAGAAGCTAAACGGTTAAAAAATATTTCGGATGCCATAAAAATGGCGTTTGAAGCAGAAAAAAACTTAGATTTGAATAAAATCGACAGTGCCATTGTTCAAAGTAAAAAGGCTCATAATCTTTTTGTAACTAACGCAAATTTAGAAAGGGAGAACCAAATTTATTCGGCATTAAATAGATCTTTTTTTGAAGGGAGGTCAAAAAAGGATAATTTTTATAATAATAAAAACTCCATAGGGTTTTCAACCATTACTCAAAGTGATCGTTCTCAAGAGTTTATGACCTTGGATAATTCTAAAAGGGTATCATTTCATACATTGGATGATACTGGAAAAATTAATACTTTAAAAAAAGAGTTTAAAAATATAGATTTAGCTTTATATTCAATTAATGGAGATTTTATTGTTTTAACAAGAAAAACTGCTGAGGGTAATGCTGAAATTTTGATTTATAATGAAACAAACAAACAATTAATTAAAAGTTTTCCTTTTTCTGGTCAAATTAAAAGTTTAAACTCATTTCAAAATTTAAATCAACAGTTTATAAGTTTTAAGTCTAACAAAAATAGTTTTCTAATGAATTTAAATGTGTTGAAATACAACCAATTTGAAAACAATGATGATAATGACTCCTTTGCATTTAGTGAAAATGGAGGTTATTTCATGAGTAAAAAGAAGAATATTGCTTTATTGTACCAAGTTAAATTTGACCAATCATTGCCAAAGTTAACTTTAATCAAAACAGTTGAGAACCCATCTAATATTTCAACTTTTCAATTTTCTAATGATGAAAATAATTTAGCAATAGGGACTTCAAATGGAGAGGTTTTTATTTATAATACAAATGATTTACAATCAATTAAGATTTCAAAACACAAAAATGTAAAAATCTCTGATTTAGATTTTGTTGAAATTAATAATCAAAGCTTTGTTATTTCCGCAAGCTATGATAACACAATTAATCTTATTAATATAGAAAATAACAACGATTTTCTTACTCTTAAAGGTCATAAAAGCTGGGTAAAAAACATCACAGTTAATCAAAATAACAAAATTTTATACAGTGTTTCTGAAGACGCGAGTTTTAGATACTGGTATTTGGATCAGAGTGCTCTAGAAAACCAATTAAAAAAGTAAAAATGAAATTAAATAAAAAAGCGTACATATTTATCTTTGCACTAGTTATTTCATTTAATAATTATGCACAAAATAACCAAATTAATTGTACAACAACGCTCGATGAATTAGACGAGAATTATAAAATAGGGCGGTTCGAAGATGTTAAGACTATACTTGAAAACTGTTTGCAATCTACCTATAAGAGTAATGATGTTAGTTATTTAAGAGCTCTAAGAATTCAAGCAAAAAACTTAATAGCCATGGATTCTATGATGTTAGCTAGAGAAGTAGCTAAAGAGATACTGAATCTTAAACCAAGTTATACTCAACAAAGTGGAGACCCATACTTACTAGAAGAAATGATCAAAAGCCTTAAGATAAAAGGAGCTACAGTATCTTCTGTATCGAAATTTGAGGAATCTTTAGGTGAGGCTCCAGCCACCGTAATTTTAGTAACTGAAGATGAAATAATAGATAGAGGTTATAATGATTTAGAAGCATTACTTCATGACTTACCTGGTTTTGATATTACTAGATCAGTTGGGATACTTTACACGCACATTTATCAAAGAGGATATAGGGCTGACAATACAAGTAGAATGTTATACGTGGTTGACGGAATTGAACAAAATGATTTGTGGGGGAACCTTGTTTATTTGTCCAGACAATATCCTATTAGTAACATAAAATCAGTTGAAGTTGTCTATGGCCCTGCATCAACTATTTATGGAGCAAATGCCTACTTAGGAGTTGTTAGTGTGATAACAAAAAATGCAAACGATTTTTTCGTTGGTGATAAAAAAAATCATACTGTTGCTTCAAATGCTATGATAAGTCACGGAACATATAACACAACTACAGCTGACGTAACTACTGTGTTTAGAAGTAAAAACAAAGGTTTTTCAGCGATGTTTACAGCTAGATACTTTGAATCTGATGAGCAAGATTTATCAGAATTTGAGGATTATGATTACAATATTGATGGAGTGCCCCAAAATACAATTGATACTCTTCAATACTCTAATCCGTCAGAATCTATTTACTTGGGGAGTAAAATTGAATCCCAAAACTTTACTATGGGATTTGGATATTGGTATAAAAAAGAAGGAATCGGTGGTTGGGCTGGGGAACAATTATTTGCTGCAGCCCCTTATTCTGTATGGAACCCCTACAATGCATTTATTTATGGGAAATATGAAAAACCTTTAGGAACTAAAGAAAAGTTATTCTTTTCAAATTTCACAAGGTATAGAATAAGTGGGCTGGATGATTCAACTCAGCTATGGCCAATTCCAGCTTTAGATGATATAACGGGAAATTATGTGCCAAGAAGTCCAAAAATTTATGATTTACATTCAGCTCAATTAAGAAACGAAACTCAATTACTTTATAAAGCAAATAGTAGATTTTCAATAATATCTGGATTAGAATTTAGATTTAGCCAAATCCAAGGAGATTACGCAAGACCTTCTCAACCACTAAATTATAGAAAATACATATCACTAGATGCTGGTTTTTATTCCCAATCAGCATATCAAGTAATAGATAAAAAACTAAAATTTACTTTTGGAGGAAGATTAGATTACAATAAAGTTAGAAATAGTGATTCCGGTTATGGTTTAGTTTTTAACCCGAGACTAGCCCTTGTATACACTCCCGAAAATACTTTTGTTAAATTAATATATTCTGAGGCGTTCATGAGTCCAACTAATTTTCAAAGATTTGCTCTTACATCTACTAGAGAAACACCTGGTGGTAATTTAAAAACAGAAAAAGTTAAAAATTATGAATTTTCGTTTAGAAGAGATTTTATGGAAAAGAAACTTTTTGCTGAAATAGTACTTTATAATTCATATTATTCTAACATTGTTAATGAAGTGCCCTTTGCAATTCCTTCTAACCCAAATGCTACACAATTTCAAAATACAGGAGAGAGAAATATATATGGTGCTCAGGCTAATGTAAATTATAAGGATAAACAACTTCGTTTGTATCTTAATTACACTTTTACTAATCCAACAGATACTGATTCATCTGGAGAGGAGTTAAGAATTGCTGATATTGCTTCACATCAATTAAATTTTGGAGGAAATTATAAATTCAATAATGGATTGAATATTAATTTAAGAACCAATTTCATGGGTGATAGAGTGGTTGGGCCAGGAACAACAGTCCCTGCTAATACAGCTACTTTTGAACCATACTATTTATTGAATGCGACCATAAGTTATAAATTATTTAAAGAAAAAATTAATATTCAGTATACTGTCAATAATATTTTAGATCATCAATACTATTCCCCTGGCATAAGATCTACAGAATCTTGGTACACTAAGCAAATACCTCAATTTGGCAGAAATATGCATTTACGGTTAAATTTCAACTTTTAAATCAATGTGATGTATAAAATTAATTACAATAATAGACATTGAATATATTTGTCAAACAATCATACATAAAATAATAATCTTGATTTTACAATGCAAAATAATTTTCATTAAAAAACTTGAATGATTATAGCACAATTAAAAATTACTGAAAAAATGCCCTTCAATATAGGTTTAACCTTCTTGTTTATAAACTATGATTGAGTATAAAAAAATTTTTTGTGAAAATGAGTTAAAAGAACTGATTCATTTAGGTGCTGAAATATCATGGGGTTTCACAGAATCAGAAGCTACCCTCCCATATCACACTTTAATGACAATACTTGAATCAGGAGGGGTTATTTTTGGCGCTTTTTTGGAAGGGAAAATAATAGGTTATTCAATATCAACAATTGCATTAAAAGAAAAGTACTCCCTCTACCTGTATATGTTGGGTGTATCCAAACACCATACATCAAAGGGAATTGGACAACAATTGTTTTTGAAAAATGAGCAATTTGCTATCGATAAAAAAATGAATTCAATTTACTGGTCATTTAACCCATTAGACCCTTCAGCAGCAAATTTGTACTTACATAAATTAAATGCTATCATTAAAAACCCTATTTTTTATAATATGTACGGTATAGACGATAATGGTCTTCCTACGGATAGATTTTTAGCAGTTTTGGAAGTTTCACCCAATATTAAAAAAAGACCTATTAACAATTTATTTCCTGAAAATTTTCAAATTGACAGTTCTTTAATTAATAGTTTATCCCAATTTAATTTAAATAATCATAATAATATAGCAATTGAATTCCCATTCAGTCTTAATAATATAGATATGAAGGAATTTATACTCAAGTTTAGAGTATTATTTGATAAATATTTAAAAAAATTTATAATAGTTGATTTTTTGAGACTAAAAAATGAAAAAAAATGCTATTATTTATTAAAAAAAATATAAAATAATGAAACTTAATTTTTTAAAAAAAGAAGATATTACGTATGATGAATTTTCAAAAGTTGGATTACTAATATTACAATCATTTTTTTTAGGATTTTTTATATACTATTATTTTTCTGTAATTAATGGCTTATTTACAGCTACTTTCCCAATTCAAAAACTACCTTTAGCATACATACATTCTGGTATTGTTGGATTTTTATTAACAAATATTTTTATAAAGCTTCAAAAGAAAATTAGGCTTACTTATTTACAAATAGGTTTATTTACTTTTATAATCATTTACATGGTCTTATATTTATGGTTATTTATTTATTACGAAGGTGATTTTCATTTCTATACTTTTGAAAGTTTCAAACCTTTTATTGTTTACATTGGCTTTATTCTTTTTTTCCCTATTTCGACTTTACTCATTTTAGGCATGGGTAATATGATGTTAAAATTACTCGATTTGAAACAAGGAAAACGTTTTTTCCCCTTAATCTCATCAGGGGAAGTATTGTCAAGCGCAGCTGCTTTTATATCTATACCTTTAATACTTCAATTTTTTTCAGGGGATGAAACTGATACTGGTACTTTTTTTATTTTTTCCTTAGCTATCGTTTTCTTGTTTGCAGCTGCAATAGTCCAATTATATTTTAATGTTAAGTATAAGACATTAATGAATAAACAAGTAGAAATAGATTCAAAAGACAATACACCCAACTTTAAATCTATTATTAATAATAAATATTATTTAAATATTATTCTCTTAATATTTATATCAACAATTGTTTTTTATATTATCAATTTTACTTTTTTGAGGGAAATAAAAATTGAAAAAGAATCAAGTAATGAAATCATTCAATTTTTTGGATTTTTCTATTTTTCTTATAAACTATTGGAGTTTATTTTAAAAACTTTTTTTTCAGGGAAACTACTTACCACATACGGAATTAAAGCAGGGTTGTTTATTTTACCTCTTATTATTTTTATTTTTACACTATTATCAATTACTTCAATAGTGTTTAAACCTTCAATGATATTTTTAATGGTAATATTAAATATGCTTTTTTTATTAGTCCTTAAAAGAGCCTTTGAAGATTCAGCAATTAAACTTTTATTTCAACCCATTGATTCTTCCTCAAAATTGATTTTACAGTCTATTGGTTTAGGGAATACCTCACAAATAGCTATTATAATTTCAGGAGTCATTATTTATCTGATATCCAATATGTCTCAGGACAAAATGTTACTGTATATTTTAATGTCTGTACTGCTTCTGATTAGCTTTTGGTTTGTTTCTATATCAAAGGTGATTAAATATTTAAATATTTATATTAAAGATTCTTTGAAAAAAATTGAGGTTAAATTTATTAATAAAACTATAGACCCTGTAGAAGGAATAAAAAAATACCTTAATAATGAATTAAAAACATCAAACTCTTATGTTGATAATAAAAGTTCTTTTTCTTTTTTAGACATAAATAACACCTTATTGACTGTTGAACAGTATCATCAGTTATATTTTAATGAAACATTTGAACAAAAAGAATTAAAAAATTTATTTTTAGTATTTTCCAATAATTCCGAAATCTCTCTACAGCATAAAGGAATACTGTTAAGTTTATCTTCTCATAGTAAAACAAGTGATTTCATTATAGAACAATTAAGAGTTACTACAAGTTTTGAATTAAGAGGGTTTATTTTTAATTATATTTCTAAAAATAAAATAGATCTAAATACACAGCAATTACAATCAATATCATTAATTATGAATGATATGTTTAATTATTATTGTTGCATTCTATTTTCAATTTTAGATATAAGCTACGATGAAAAAAACAATAAATTAGTTAAGTTACTTGAAAACGAGCTAAAATTTATAGAGGGTGTTTTCTTTTTATATTTAGAAATTCTTTACTCAAAAGACCAAATTAATATAATTAAACAAGGTTTAAAAAGCGACAAGATTCATGAAAATACTTTAGCGTTAGAGTTGTTAAGCAGTTTTATAGACGATGAGTTTAAGTCAATTATTTTAACAATACTAGATAATTTATCTATTAAATCAAAAGTTAATAAATTAGCTATCAATTTTAATCATCAAAGATTAAAATTAAATCAAAGATTGAATTATATACTTAATTCTCCAGCCTATTGGTTTAATGATTTGATAAGAATAGAAGCAATTGATTTAATTCCAAATAATTATCAAATTAATAATAGTGCATTGCTTTCTCACGTTTATAATTCAAATGATTTAATCAGAAATAACGCCTTACATAAACTAAATCAAATAGATATTAATAAAAATTACGTAAATGAATATTCGCTCCAAAATAATTCAAGATCTTTACTAATCGAGTTTAATTTAATCAAAGAGAAATTTAAGGTTAATGATTTAGATGAAAATTTTAAATTTCAATTATTCTGTAAAGGTAGTTTGGTAAGAAAACTTTCTTCAGAAGAATTAGAAATGTTAAATACTGAACGACATGTATTATTTCTTTTAAATGGAAATATAAAATTACCTTTTAAAAACTATGAAGCAGAAGATGTATTAAATTTAACAACTCAACATTTATTTGAAAAAAATATGTTTAGTAGTGATGTTATCTACTTTAAAATTTTACACAAAAATATTTTGCCTTTCATCATGAGTAGTCCAAGTTTAGCTGAACAAATAGTTTTTAACAAATAATTAGATATTAAAATCAAGAATTTTCTATAAAATTAGTTCTGAGCTAAATCTCACTTTCATTAAATAGTATTTATATCTTATTACTTAAAATATTTATTTTTCAAAAGACTTACCATCTTTCGCAAGTTCTCTTCTAATTCCATTTAATATGTTTATTTTTGAAATTACTTGTTTAGACTTTTTAGATACCAACCAAGCGTACTGTATTACATTTTTAATGACACCTCCACTAATTTCATACGATTGAGAAATTTCTTTTATGAATTCCGGAGATAAATCACAAATATTTTTGAGTGCATTTATCCATAATTTTTCTCTATCATTTGCATTTGGAATCGGGAAGTTAATAACTGATTGTATTCTTCTAGAAAAGGCCAAATCAATATTGGGCTTCAGATTTGTAGCTAAAATAATTAATCCATTGAAATTTTCAACTCTTTGAAGCAAGTATGATGTTTGTTGATTAGCATGTTTATCCTTAGAGTCAGAAACACCTGTTCGTTTTGAGAATAATGATTCCGCCTCATCAAAAAACAAAATCCAATCTTTATTCTCAGCAACATCAAATATATTTGATAAGTTTTTTTCTGTTTCTCCAATATATTTTGAAACAACTTGTGATAAATCAACACGATAAACTGGTTTATTATTTTTTTTCCCAATCAAGGATGCTGTAAGTGTTTTACCTGTTCCAGGGGGGCCATAAAAAAGACATTTATAACCTTTGTTTATTTTCTTATTGAGTATTTTATTGTTCTCTATTTCAAATTTATTATCTATCCAGGTATTAACAATAGTTACTTCGTCAAAAGTGCTTTTGTTTAATATTAATTCATCCCATGATAATGGACTAGTAATTTCACTTGCTGGGAAACTACTAGTATAAGTTGGTTTAAATTTAGACCCTAATGTGAATAATTGAAAGTATTCCTCATTTAACCTAATAAAGTTTGATAAAAATGAATTATTAGAATTATCACTATATAAATCTAATACCTTTTCTTTTTTAAAAATATGATTATCTTCAAAAAAACTATGAAGTAAAAATCGAGATTCAAAACTTTCACCGTAAAAAATAAAAGCTATAGTCTCAAGGGTGGGAACAAAAATCGATTTTGATTCATCAATTTTACCGCCAAATTCGGTAAATCTTTTATTTAGAACTTTATTTTTAATTAAAAACTTATCAAAAACTTGTGGTTTAAAATGTAAAGCTAAACAGGTAACAATAAATAATCTTTCTATTTCAATTAAGTTATTATTTAAAATAAATTCCGAATATTTGCTTTCATAAAATTTTAAATTAGGGGCATCAGGAGCTTCAAAAGTTTTATTACTATCAAAGTAAGCCTCCAGTCTATTGCTTATAAACAAAACCAGCCATTTTATCTCCAAAGAGATAGCTATTGCATTATTTCTAATTTCTTTATTTACAGTCATAATTTTAAATTTTCCATTCTACAAGTAATCTACTATCCATAAACGAAGTTTGAATCATCATAATATTCCATGGAATTGTTTTTAAAAGTAAATCAAATGGCTTTGTCTCAACAGTAAGAGTGTAATTATTTTCAGTCTTTTTTATAACCCCTGCTCTTTTCAAAAAAGACTCTCTTAAACCTTTTACACTTGTATTGTTAAGCTTTTCCCAGTTTTTTGTAACAGCATTCAACAGTTGATCTCCTATACTTTTCTCCATTTCATTTAATCTTAACGAGGTATCTACAAAAAAATCTGGAGAAGCTCCACAAAGAATTTTATTTAAAATTAGATTACTTTCTTCAAATTTTTCGTCTCCAAAAACAATATAATGTAACATTAACACTGCCTTTTGAAGACTATAATCGTCTATGAATGTTTTTCCTTCTAATAACCCTAATTTACTACAAAGTGTAGATAAAAAAGGCCAAATTATAATCATCCCTGCATTAGTAATATAAATAGAGTCTTTTATATCTTCAGAGATTGAATTATCGGAAATAATATCAATAGAATTAATATCATAACTATTTATTGATCTTTTCAGTATGGATGATAATAAAGATTTTTGTACAATATTTAATGATGGGTGAATGTTTTGAATATTTTGTATAAATTCATCAGAATCTATATTTGGATGGGCTGAAACTTCCTCAAAAAGAAGAAAGATTATTTCAGAGGGGTCATTTATTATAATATTTTGTTTAGACCATATATTTAAAATTTTGAAAGTTAATTTGTAATCAGAATTTAGGTTTAAGTATTGCTGAATAGGTTTATAATTAATAATATTTAATATGGAATTAAAAATATTTACACAATCTAATAAATCAGGATGAATAAAGTTAATTAGCAATGTAATGTCTTTATCTTTAAAAAGTTTTAGTAAGGTTTTAATTTTACTTTCTTGTCTGGACCAAACATGAAGTTGTTTTTTTAAAATTAAATTAGATCTAAATTTTAATATGGAGAGATATAATTTATCTGTTTGAAATACCTCGCTTAATCTATTTAAAGATTTAAATTCAACAAAATAACGCAACTCCTTTATAAAATTATTAAAGGTTATTTGTTTTATGTCTGAATTCAAAATATCTGTACCTATAGATAAGTTAGTTTTTTTAATAGATTTTAAAAATGAAAAAACTACTCCATTCTTATCACTTATTTTGCTATTGGAGACTAACTTTTGTGCTGTTTTTAAAATAGAGTTATAGTCAACTGGATTTAATTCTTTAATTTTGTTAAACACGTAAATTAAGTTACTTAACTTTATTATTTTATGAGCTAGAATATTATTTATTAATAAATCATATATTTTAATATCGTATTTATCTTGAGTTGATATTGATTTGATTTGATTTTCAAATAAAAACCTCAATTCAATATTTTTTTCATTTAGTCCAGCAATAATTAAATCTTCTAAAATAGACTTTGAACTTATATTTATAAAATTTTTACTTACTTCTTTAATATTTGAAAACTCAAGTAAAAGAATTTTTAACTGATTTTTATTTTTACTTGAATAAGCTCTTAATAACTGAAAATAAATTGATGAATTGGTCCCATAAATATTTGTTAAGGTTCCGTTTAAGATATAAAAGCGAATTAACTCAACTTTTTGGTTTTCACTAATTTGTTTAATAGGATTTGTAATTAATTTAAGAATGGGGTAATTTAAGAGTAGATTGCTAATTATATTTGTTTTTTTATGGAGGTTATTTTTTTTAAGAATTGGATAGATTTCATTAAAAATATAAATTAAACTTGGCTTTTCCCATAAATTATTTTTAATAATGGATTCAAAAATTAAGGTTGTTTCAAAATTAGAGTATTCACTAATTTTATCAAAAAATTTAGAGATAGAGAATGTTTTTTCTGTGGATGCCTCTAATATTTTTAAGACTTCTAGCTGAATACCGATGTCTTCATTTTTTAATTTTGAAATAATAGTAGGAGCAATTTTGTTGTCTAATAAAAGTTCTTTGATGTATTTACTGTCTGAGTTTTTTATTTTTATTTTTATAAAACTAATTGCATCATCAATTCCAAGCATTTTATAATCAGACCATGAAGGTATATTTTTATTAATAAGGAAGAAGTAAATCATATTCTTTAAAAACTCATCATCTTTTATTTTCTTGTTTATTGGTTCAAAGTTATTTGAATCAAAATATGATATAATACCTTTAATAATTTCTTTTTCAAGAATTGTGATTGCTAAAGATTTCCATCCAATTGCAGCAGTTTGTTTGTAATTAATATTTCGGTTTTTCGATAATGTTTCAATAAGATCCATTGTGAAAGCAGAAACATTTAATTGATTTTTATAATAAATAGTAAATACTAAAGCTTTTAAAATCTTAACTCTTATGAATACTTTGAACTCTGAAGTATTTAATGTTGAAAAAAATGTTTCTTTTTGAAGTTTCAGAAAATAGTTCTCAACTTGAATAAGGATGTTGTTTTTGTTGTTTATTAGGGATTTTAAGCGATTCTTAACAGGGTTTCTGAAACTGTTTTGAGCAAATTCAAATAATACCTCATAATCACTTATGTAAAGGTTTAAGAATTCTAATAAGTTTTCATCACTTTCTATAATGTCTTCAACATTATTATAAGCTTCAAAGTTTGAAAATTTAAGATTTTTACGAATATAATTTTCCTTTTTTAAATTTAAAAAATAATCAAAATCTTTATCACTCAAAGTATTTACATACTTAAGGGAAGGCATAGAATGATAAGAACTCATTCGATCTTGAATAATATCTTTTGAGCTTTCTAAAAAGACACTATAATCTTTTGGAGGATTTATTAATTCAGAAATTTCTTGTTCTAAAAAAATATTATCAGTTTTTAATTCTTTTTTATAATTTTTTTCAATTATAGTTTTTTGTTGTAAGAACTCTTTTTCACTAAGATTAAAAGTTTTTAATTCTAATAATAAATAATCGCGTTTTTTTTCTGCTAAATTTTCTCTTAGTTCCCCTATTTGATTGATATTATCTTTTTCCTGGAATGGTTTTTTTAATAAATCATTAGGATTAATTTCTTTAATGGACTTATTAATTTGTTCTTTAACCTTTCGATAGGTTGTTGAATCCATTGATTTGATTTGATTTAATAACTCAAGAAAAAATTCATTTTCTGTTAAATTCTTTTTTTTAGCAATTATTAGTGCTTGGAATTTAAGTTTAGAGTAGAGTTCAATTCTATTCTGGTATGGTAAATAAGACAATAGATTATTTAATATAATTACAAAATTATTATTATTTGCTAAATCTGTCATTAGAGAATCGTAATTCTTATCATTCAATTTTAATACAGCTATTTCAGACTTTAATAAATAATTATTTAATATCACTCGTTTTATTGAATTGTCATTAATTCTGTCTAATAATTCATAAAAATCATTTGTAACTCGAATTGTAGTTTTTAAAATGTTATTAAACGCAAAAAAACTATCATTAATTTGATTTAAAAATTCAATATCATATACATCAAAATTGGTTTTATTTACAAGCCTTTTTAATAATTGTTTAGATAGTTTTGTTGTGTCTACATCTGTAACCAATGAAATACTATAAATTACTCTTTCATAAATAATAAATCTATCATTCATTGAGTTTTTTTCAATTTCAAGTTTTAAAAGTTGTGAAAGTTGATTTTTATTTATTTTAGATTTAATTGAACCATTAAAGATTTGGCTATATTCATTAATTAAATAAATAATTTTTTCTTTAATTAATGAGTCTTTGATTTCGATGTTTTTAAAATAATCAAAATTACTAATAGAGTCTTTCGAAGAAAGTTTAAGATTAAAATTGTAAGATAGTAGTTCTAATTTATCTTTAATTTTTGCATCACTCATAAGAGTAATTAAAAATTGTTGGTTCTTCTTAGAAAATTTCTGAAATATGATAGGATTTTTGAGAAATAAAATACACTCAAAGAGTTCAATACTTCCTATATCTTGTATAGTTTTTGTTTTATAAAACTTAATTAATATTGAAATAATTGAATGGTGAGTGTCTAGGTTATTTTCCTTACTATAAGCCTCTAAAATCGACACCAATATGTTCTTAGAGCCAATATTTATTTTCGATAATTTCTTGAAGATAAAGATGTCCGTTTCATGATCAGACCATGAATTATTCGCAATATTTTGATTTAAATAAAGAATGTGCTTCTTAATTAAGTTAAATTGAGTTATTTGATATTTAGTAAGAAATTCTGCAACAGGCTTATTTGATTTCTCAAACTCATTCATAAAAAAATTAGGGTCTGCAGTATTTTTTAAAATTATTTTTTTGTAACATAACTCTATTAATTCTTTAAACTCTCCAATATTTTTATATGAATTAGAAAAAAAATAAAATTCAAGTAATATTTCATTATCACTAAAATTATATGTTTTGGAAACTGTTTTAACTAGAGACTTATAAAATAGATAATTTGTTGTTTTTTTGGAGTTTTTTAATTGTAATATTATACTAATAAAATCAAAATATGTGCCTGCTTTAATTTTTCCTTTTTGCTCTAATGACTTTAAAAAATGAAATGAGTTTGCTAAAAACTCACTTTTTATTGGGTCAAATAAAAGTGAAATAAAATTGAAGAGATTATGAATATTAAGTAACCTAGAAATTCTAAAAAGTTTTAAAGGACTCAAATAAACATTTAATTGAGATAAAATAATTTTCAGAGATTCTCTATTATGGTTTAGCAACCTACTTAGTATAATTGTTAAACTATTTGTATTTAGTATACTAGAATTGATTTTAGGTCCATAAAGAATGTAGTTTTTTAAAAGCCCAATATCAGAAATATCTGAACTAAAATGGTTTTTATTATAAAAAAATAACTCTTCATTAAAATTTAATACTTCAGAGAAACTTCTATTGTCGTTGTTTTTTAACAGAAGTGATTTTGAAACCTTATTCCATTCTATATTAGAATCATGTATTGTTTGTTTTAATATGGTAAAAAAAACAATATTATCCTCTTTATTGTTCTTCAGAAGTGCCTTAAATAATTTATATTGTAGATCAGAGGTTATTTTCGAGAATGAAGCTTTGGGCTCAAAATCTAATAAATTTTTGAAAAACAAGGTACTATTTTGAAAATATGAGAATTGATTCCCAAGATATTTTTTTAGTACTTTATTTTTATTTTTTGTGTTTAGGATATTGAAAAGTCGGTAAAAACTTAAATTATCTTTAATTATTATTTGATATAATTCATCTTTTAAATCATTATTAAAAGCATTAACACTCAAATAATCATTCATTTTTTTGGCAGAACTTACCCACCATGGTAAAAATCCATACTTAATGAAATAAGTAATTAAATATTCGTTAGATTTAGGATTACTATTTTTTAATTTTTTTATTTTATTTAACAATAAATTACAAATAGTTGTTGATAGAGAACTCTTGTTATTAAGATCAAATTCTCCAATATCAATAATTAAACTATCTATAGAAATATTTTCATTTGGGTTAAAGTTATTATCAAAAAGTTCCTGAAGACTTTTAGTTAGGTTTTTATTTGAAAGCTCAGAAATGCCAGCAGATACATTTTCAAAATCAGTAGATTTATCTATTTCAACTTCAAATTTTAATTCTTTTATTGTGACGTTATTAGAAGTCATAGTTCTGATAACTCATTATTAATTGAATAAGTTGAAGAGACTCTTTTTCTAAGTTTTCGAGATTACCTGAACGTCTATAGTTTAGCCATTTAAAATAAACGACTTCAAAAGCTCCCATACTTTCAAAGTTTAAATAAAATACTTCAAAACTTAGGTGGGCAGGAATAAACTCTTTAATACAATTATTTATTAAAGCTTTAAATTCATTATTTTGAAAACGAACTGGCCAGTCAGGAAAAATGAAATTAATATGGTTTGAATATTTAAAATTATTTGGAAACTTATTTAAGTTATTATTTGTAGTTGAAATATCTGATATTTCAATTATATCTGTATTAGAGTCTTTTTTAGAATTAAAAAAACTTATTATCCGTTCCTTTTCTTTTTCAGCAATAGCTAAAGAATTAAATTGTTTTTCACTTTTCAATATTGGATTATTAAAAAGATCATAAACAACAACAATATTCTTACCAGTTTTAGCATCTTTTTCTACAGAAAAATTTTCAGCTTTAATTACAATATGCCAAAGATCATCTCTTAAATCTCTGAGTTCGTTGAACTCTGCATTGTAATAACTTATTAATTTTTTTTGCTTGTCATCCGAATAGATTATGAGTTCATACTTAGTTTCTACAAGTGGTCTTAGTAAAATATTTTCTACAAGAAAAAAAGATTCACATTGCTTATTAAAAGTACTAAATTTAGTTAATATTCTAAAAAGTGCTTCCTCACATTCTTTGATTGACTTAGAATGATAAATTTTTGAGGGTGTGGTTTGTTTAGGACTATTATAAAGTATATTATAATTAGATTTTGTCTTTACGATTTGATAATTCTTTTTTTTATGAGCGTATAAAAAAAGGGACTTTAAAGTACTATAATCTGAACAAAAAAAGTTGGCTTCCTCTAATGTTTCGCTAGATTCTTTTGGTGAAAGAACAGTTATAGAAGGACCATTAACAATTTTTATAGTTTTAGGTTTCCAATCTTGTTCAATTTTATTAATTTCAGAATTATCTAATAAAGGCTCGATTGTAGATTTAACAGAAGTGTTTTCGATTCCTAGGATAAGGCACAATCGATGTCTTAAACCAGAAATATTATCTTTTAAATCATGTTTTTTCTTAAAGTTAAACCCCTTAATTCTATTTCTTCCTAATTTAACAATAGATCTAGAATAATTTAATTTTAATGATAGTGATTTTAATTCTATATCATGATTAGACAAATAATCATAAATAGATTTATTAAGTTTAGTAATTAGTGAAGTCTCATAAGTTTCACCAAATCGAGAAAGGAGGTGGTCTACAATACTGTTTTTTCTATAAGTGAGTGTTTTATCAGACTCTGAGATTGAATTTAAAAAACTTAAAAAAGAGGAATTGTCCTTCCCTATTACTTTTTGTAATTCAGTAATATTGGTTGGCACTTGATTAAAAAATGTATTAATATGGTCTTTTTCAACTTTTATTGAAAACAAATTTCTAACACTCACAAGTTGACTTAAGTAATTTGCCATTATTTGTTCCATTAACAATAAATAACCTTTTAATTGATTTACTTGACTTTTTCTTTCTGAGCTTGAAGAACTACTAATTTCAAATTCTTTAAGTCCATAAATTGATGGGAGTTCGTTTTGAATAGAATAATAATGTTCAATTTCTTTTTTTGAAAATCGACTAGTTTTAATCAGTTTATTAGATTTATAGGGTTTCGAATAGGTGTTTTTGTCATTTAATGCAATTGAATCATAAAGTTGTGTAAGAATTGTAGTATCTATCTCATATGAGGTGTCATTTCTATTAAAATTAAGTTTTTCATTTGAATTGTAATAATCTTTCTCTAATGATGGGTAGTAATCTTGATCAAATGAAATAATGTCATTAAATATCTTTATTCCATTTTTATAAACGACTAAATCATTGATACTAATAACACCTTCAATACCTTGAATTATTTCTTTAATTTCGGATTGATATATCTCATTTGTTTTTCTCTTTAATTCAAGCTCCTTAATATATTTATTTTTTTGAACTGGTCCTGAAAAGACATTTTCTAAAGTTTCAGAATTTAAAATTTCATCGAAGTCATAAAATTTTAATTCTTTATTTAGTTTGGATTCAATTTCATGATAAACTTTTGCTAAAACACTCTCTCCTAGAACAAAAGAATTAATTGTTATTTCTCCAGACAATGAAATAATATCTTTTTTTAGAATAATAATAGGATTGAAATCAGTTCCTAAAGATCTATTATCCATAAGAATATTTTCAATATTATTTATACTAGCTTTAATTTGAGATTCATTCAAATTATCTTTTAATTGAATTAAAACATCAAAAATTCCTTGTGTTCCAAGAACATCGTCTTTTACTGGATTAACCCAAGCATTCTTTACAGTATTCTCTTGATCTATTATTATTTTTCGATAATCATATGGTGTAGATGGGGAAGACGGGAAAATTTTTTCAGGTGGAATTAATAAATTATTATTTTCTAAATCAAAATTATCAGAATAAGCTAGAAGAATATCTTCAATGGGGAAATTTGATTTATAACTCAAATCTGTAAGAGCATAGCAAATTTGTTCAAGAAATGTAATACCTGGATCGTGATAATTAAAATCAGTCCATTGGTTCCCAGAAAACTGTTGAATTAACTCAATACCTTGTTGAAGGAGTAAATCGTAATCTAAGCCCTTACTATTATACTTATCTTTGTAAATGAATTTTGGTTCAATCATAATAGAGATTAATCGCCTAGTAAATTTAAAACATTAAATTTTATTTGATAAGACTCTTTAGTTTCTGAACAAATACCATAGCTTTTTAGTGTCCTAACTTGTAATCCATAACTATTCATTTCTCCAAACCACCTGAAAGAAAGCCTATGAAAATACTTTTCATAATATGCAGTCGTGGTTTTGATTTTATGCTTTGATCTTCTTCCACCGAAAGTAGAAAGGGCTATAACATGAGAAACAGAATAACAACCTGATCCTGTTTTCCCTGTAGCTTTGGCAGTTATTTCAAAGCCGTTAATCCCATCTAAATCAGTTAGAATATAGTGCCAATTACCATCGGCAGGTACACTGCCTGTTTTAAAGAGACCTATCTTTGATTTTACCCCTAGAGTGCCATTGACCTCAAGATTATAATTAGGATTATTAGTATTAATACCTACATTACCTGCTTTATTAAACTTGATAATAGTAGAGTTATCATGATTATTAATAGATAGCCCTTCTGAATCATTATTATCAAGGTTAAATGAATAATTTGAGTATTCTTGAGTGATTCTTTTGAAAAAAGAAAGTAGTTTCGAATCTTTCTTTAAGGGGCTTAATTTTAAACCATGATCGGATGTTTTAGAAATACCGTCATCAACAGAATTTATAGACGAATCTATAAGATCATTAAAATGTTTTTCAGTAGCAAAACCTCCCTTTTTAAAATAATTTTTTAATGTTTGTCTATTAATTAGTGCCATTATTTAAAATTTAAGTTTAAAATTAAACTTTGATTCCGAAGATGTAGGTTTAATTTCTAAGTTAATGTTATTATCAGATTTAGAACTTATATCAGAGTTTATTAAAAATGATTCTTGAATTCCTAGCTCTCTGAAGTCAATTGGTTCGGGCGCGTGATACTCATTTTTTTGTAAAATTTCTATAATATGATTTTTTCTAGGTATAAAAAGAGACCAAGGAACACCAGGCTCTATAAATTCACTATTCATATTTGTTTTAGCAGAATCAAAGGCAACTTGTTCTCCGTTTTCTAATTTTTTTACATAAATTATTGAAATTCCTGTAATAAAAGAAACATATGACCTAGTATTTAAAAAATTTATAATATCTAGTTTCTTGATTTTTAAACCTATCCTGTTTTTACTAGAGGAGCTATATAACCATGAACAAATAAAATTAAAAAAGTCAACTTGTAGTTTTTGAATTCCCTTACCGTTTGGAATATTTTTAAATGAAACTTTACATTTAATCCATAAATCTTCAAAAACTGGATTAATAATCTCAAATTTTGAAAATGGTGAAGTAAATTTTTCTAAGTAATCTTTTATTTCATTTTTTTCTGCAGAACTTATTTTAATATTATCTATATTTTGATGAACTTCAATCTTTTTAATACATAATAGACGAAGTTGGGGATTATTTTTATTTACCGAATAACATTTAACATGAGATAACCAACTAAATTTTGCTAATACAAATTTTTCAACATCCCACTTTGTAACAGGCCTGTTTTTGTGCCTTAATAATTCACTAGAACGAACGTAGTAGTCAATATCTGATTCTTTATCCAAACCTTTAAAAGAACCTAACTTTTGCTGCATTGCAATGACACCGTCGATTGGAATTATAAACCCTTCGACAGATTCTGGCGGTATAGCAGCACTTATCCTGGAAACTGATTCATCTAATAATTCAGTAGCTGAAACAGAATTTGTATTAATAGAACGGATTAAACTAAATTGATTTGATTTATTCTTAGAACAGGCTTTTATATAAATTTTATTCTGGTTAAAAACTTGATTTTTATCCGAAATATCCATTGGAATTTTTAAAGATAAAACACCGGTTTTCATTAAGTTTTGTGTTTGATCTTGTAAAAGATCTTCTTTTTTGAATGGCTTCCAACCATCTATGCTTGAATAATACCAATCGATTTGACGACTAAATTCATAATTTTGATTTTCACTTTTTAGGATTTCAAAGAGAAGATTAAGTTGAAAGGGTGGCTTAAATGAATCAAATCCTAAAATTAGCTCCCCTTCATATTTAAAACTTTCAACTAATGTACTTTTGTTTACAAATTCTTTTGAAAATGTTTTTTCTAATCCAAAAGGTGATATTAAATAAAATGAATTTTCTTGATTAAAGTCATTTTGAGAAAATAAAAGTTGATTGAAAAACATAGAACTATGTGCTTCATAACTAATAGACAAATCAGAAATCATTGGGGAAAAAGGTTCATTTGGATTTTGGAGTATTAATGAAAAATCTTTTTTTGGTTTTTGTGAAAGAGCTTTTTGGCTAGCTCTATTCAAAACCTTGTCAAAAATATCAAAACCGAAACCAAATGATGGCTCGACTAACTCAAATTTCAAATAACCAGTTTCCAAATCATTGGAATATTCAAATAAATCTGTTAATCTTAATTTATAATTAGGTTTGATATTGAGCTTATCGACATTTATTTTATTTATATTTAATGATGTAGCTATCTCACCTTTTTCATTTTCTTCAAATAAATTATATGTTAAAACCGTTTCCTTTGGCTTGGAATAATTAAAATTTGATAATGCAGATAATTGAACCTTAAAACTATCGTTTTTGATATTCAATTCATATTCTTTGTAAAACTCCTTAAACGAGTTATTGAGTGTGTTTAAATTTGTGTAGTTCCAATTGACAGAAATATCACTAATTTTCTTATTGAATAGTTCATCAGATCCTATAATTAAGTTTGATCCTTTTTTTGGGGTAGCGCCAAATAATTCAAATTCTGATTTAATATCAACTTCCTCATTATTTACATAACAATTGAATGTTTTTAGATTTTTTACTTTTACTTTTAGATCGATTTTTGAAACCTGCATATTATTTAAAAAGGAATAGGGGTTGTAGAAGCATTCCTGATTGATTTTAAATCTTAATATAGGTAAGTCTGATTCTAATTGTAAATTGTGAATGGAAGAATCAAATGATACAATATCAGGAAAAGTTTTATCTAAATTAAAAGAAACTCTAATAATCCCTGTAGACCAGTCAGATGGACTTAAAACCTTGTAGAAGGGAATGTTAACCCAACCCTGATCTGAAGTATATTCAATCACAAAAGCATCTGAAAATATCTCATTAAAAACAGCATCCTCACTAGAGTCTTTATTTTGAGAAATATCAATAATTAAATCTGATAAATTTTTAATTGAATCTATTGTAAATTGAAAATCTATGTCAATCGTTCTATCGCTTTTAGAAAGAGATAAAACTGGTGATAATATCATAAAACCAATATCAGATTTATCCATATTCATCTCCTCTTCACTAAGAAATAATTGCTCTTCACCTAGTGTAGAAAAAGATGTTTTGTCATTATTAAATTCTAAAACTTCATCAATATTAGACGCATGAGTTTTAGAATATAAGCCGGATATTAAGTTAAACCTTGAATGATGATCATAAATTTTATTTTCACTCAAGAAAAAAGTGCTGATGTGATTTAGTTTAACATTATTTAATTCAATCTCATCATCAATGACAAAAATAATATCATCCCCATTTTCAGCTTGTCCAGCTTTAAGAGCAGTGTTTTTGAGTATTGGTAAAGCATCTATATTTTCATCAATTTCAAGTGAAATAAAAATTTTACTAGGTGATGCTGGAAGGTGCTTTAATTTTAAAATTTTTTTAAAATATAAATCTAAATGTTTCTTTGTGATTTTATTTAAATCCTCATAGGAATGCTTTAAAAGTTCTAAAAAAGTAAATATTAATCCTATGTGAGCTTTGTGATTATCATTTTCGTACAAAGATTTTGTAAATATTTTTTTACTTTTTATGATAAGATTATATATTATTTCGTAGGTAGGATTAAAAATAAGAGTTATTTTTTTGAATGCATAATTGAGTTCGTCTTCAGTAAATTCTGTATTTTCCGTATTTATTTCAAAAAATGAGGTTTCTAGATTCCATAATGAGTTAAATAACTCAAACTTTTCATTTACGGAATTACCGATAAAGTTTTTTTCTAAGAAACTTTTGGAAATAATTAAAAATTCTTTAAGAAGTGGTGATAACTTTTTTTGAATAGCTGTTTCTAATTCTAATTCAATTAATGAACTCTCCTGAGATAAATTATTTTTAAGCGCTTCAAGGTACCACTCATTAATTTGCTCAAAAAGAGATAAGGCTGAGTTGTAAAATTCGTTAAAAATTTCCTTTTTTATTTCTAATGATAATGTTTCATCATATCTTCTTATAAGTTCTAATCTATTAATTGTATAGTTAGATATATCAAATTTTGAAATTTCGGCAATTAAAAATGTTTCATCTGATTTTAATAACTCATACCAACTACCATCAACCTTGTTTTTATTATTATAAAAGTTTATTTTTTTTGAGTACTCCTTGATTAAAATGATAAAATCTAAGATTTCTCGGTCATCAACTTTAAAGTTGTTAGGGTTCAGAATATTTGTATAATTTTTATTCAAATTTATTATTTTATTTCAGTTCCTTCATTCATGTAAAATGGGAATACAATATTATCTCTCACATTAGTAGAATGAATTTCATATATAATTTCAATATGTATTAGCCCGTTAATATCCTCAGATTTTGAGGCATTTACATCATGAACAATAATTCTTGGCTCATACTTTCTAATACTTTTCTTTAATTCAAACGCGAGTCTTTCAATAATGTCTAGATCTGATCTTTCAAACATATATTCATGAACAACACATCCATAATCTGATCGCATTAGCCGTTCCCCAAATTTGGTATTTATAAATATATAAAGACTTTGCCTAATATCCTCCTCTTTTGTTACCATTTCAACATCAGCATTTTCTTTGTTAAATGTTGGTGGAAACCCCCATCCCCTTCCTAAAAAAGATTTTTCTTGTTCCATTTACTTGTATTTAATTGATTCCAACGCTACCTCCCTTTATTGTTACTTTACCAGATGCCGTAAAGTTTGCTTTACTGCCGCCCTTAGCTGTTAAACTAGTTTTCGCAACAACATTAACTTTATTCCCAGAAACTTTGGCACCTGCCCCTGATTTTCCTTCTACAGTCACACCCTTTGAACCTGTAATTGTAACAGTTTTTTCAGATGAAATTTTTATGTTCTTTTTACTTGTTAAAGCTATCCCAGAATCTGACATTTTCAAAACATTTTTGTTTTGATCAGTAATGGTAATATCTTTATTTTTTTCGTTAATTATAATGCTATTTTTTTTGGGAGTACTTATAGTTATCTTTTTGTCTTTATCATCGAACTCTAATGTTAGTTTATTTTTTGTTACGAAAGCCTTTAGAGAATTATCTTTATTAATTTTTGTGTAAGGAGTATCTGTTTTTGTGTATAGTCCTCCTAAAATAACTGGTTGCCTTGGATCATTAGCTATGAAAGATACGATTACTTGAGAACCCACTTCAGGTATAAAAAATGATCCAGCTTTAGACGAGGTATAAAAATGAGAAAGCTTTGCCCATATTCCATTACCAGTACTTTTAAGTGCTGGAATTAAAACTTGGATACGATCTTGACTCAGTGGATCTTGATCAATTTTCTTAACAGTACCTATTTGCAGTCCGTTTATAGGCTTTATAAAATTTGTCTTATCAATGACATTTAAATTAAAAAAACTTTTCTTTAATCCAAATTCAATTGAAGTTGTAAAAAGACCACTTTCAATTTGATGAGAGATAGCAGTTATATATATATTTCCATCAAAATATTTACCAAATCCGTTTAATTTGACCACTGAGCCTAAATCAATGTTTGTGACTCCTTTGAATTTTGCTCTTCCAATAATTCTAGTTAATCTAGAGCTTTGTAAAATAGAATTTGAGATTGCTTTCAATTCGGAAACTTCTGTTGTTTGAGGTATATTAATGTTAACTGAGGAAGGGCTTGTTGATGTACTTATCTTCTTTCCTGTCAAACTATTGTTAACTGTTAATGATGGTTCTGCTGCTTTATTTTGATTTTTTTTATTGGTAAAATAATCCCAAGAGTCAAGAGTCAGAGTATTTAATTGTGAGCTCGAGTCTATCTTAGCATCAAAGTTTATAGTAGAAAGTCCATTTGTGATTGTTAAATCTGGCTGAGAAACGGATTTCTTTGGTTCAGAAATTTTAATTTCATTATCAGAGTTAAGCACAACTAAACCATTAACCTCACACCTGCTTATTATAAAATCCCAATCACTTGAATTATATTTGGGTAAAAAAGGATGAATTACGCTTGTAGGGCTAATTGTAGATTTTAATCCAGGCACTTTCCCTATTAGGGTTGAAAAGATTTGGCTATCTTTTTTTTTTTCATAAATGTCTGAAGTATAGCTGTTTGTAAGTTTAATTGCGACGTCGACACATTCTAAAACCAACAAACTTCTCCATGGTTTTGAGGCAAATCCATCTTTAAGTGAAATTCCTAGTTTTTCTATAATACCTTTAAAAACTACTTGATTGTCCTGTTCATATCCAAAACGTAACTCTACAGCTTTTCCAGGATTAAAATTACTATTTTCGCTTTCTTCAAAAGTATTTAAGTAAGCATCACCTCCCGAAAGAAATACTCTTGCTCTACTAATTTTATTAATAAGCTTATCAACATTTAATTTTATTAATTTATAATCAGAGGAGATTGATTTTCCAGCTATAAATACATCAAATGATATTGGTTTATCTATAGTGTCTTTTGGTTTATTTCCTATTGATGTTGGCATGAAGTTACTTTATTGGAGGAACCTCAAGTTGAGATCCATGTTTTAAGTTACGTAATGAACTTAAATTATTAAATTCGGCTAATTTTATATAATATTTTTTATTGTCATAATAATCTTCACTCAATTTTACAATATTATCTCCATCCTTAACTATAGGCATTTTAGTAATATCTGGACTTTGAAACAGACTATTATCACCTCCTCCAAGATCTTGAATTTGCATATTTACTGTTGCTCTGAGAGGTACACCATATGAGTCAAAAAAAGTATATACATAGCTAAAGGTTTTTACAATCCCATAAATAGAAACACTTCCTTTCCCCCAAACTATCCTAACAAATGGTGGCCTGTGTGTTGATGCCACTGGCTCTACCGTAATTTCTTCAAGAGTTTTTATAGAGTTTACAATATCGCCTCCTGAGCTTGAATAGCCTTTAACATCAGGATCATTAGGAACAACTCCAGTATTATCTATAGTAAATGAAAGGTCTAACTCACGTTGAAGTGAAATAGGTGCCTTACTTGAAATAATAGACCCATTAGCCTCAACATCTTCAGTTTTTTTTCCTTCTTTTTGACCCACCGTAAACTTTAAGTCAGATGGATTTAATTGAAGTTTATATTCTCCTATTTTAGCAGTAGAATTAGAAGAACTTCCTTCTTTATAGCCAGTAATTGTAATAGAATTTGCCATTTTAATATCTTAATTTTGATTCTAATTCATTTAAAATAGCAATAACGCATTCATCAACTAATTGTCTTTTTTCACTCTCTTTTAAAATATTTCCCATATTCTTTTCAGACATTTTTGTTTCTATTACATTATCTAAATCATCTTCATTTGAAGTAGAACTTCCTTTTGATTTACCTTGAATAATTAACTCCCTTATTTCTATAGCCATATTATATTATTAATTTGTTTTTATTGTTTACTAAAGTAAGAGTATGCCATAGTTAATGTTTCTATAGCAAGTTCAGATTTATCGGCATTAAAAGCACCAATTTCAACCTCTTTAGGATAACAATCATAAAATGTCCAAGTCATTAAAATATCGTCTCTATTGCCTCCTAAAAGCATAACATTAATTGTTCTTGTTTGAACTCTGTACGAACCTTTGTCTTTAATTAAAAAAGAATGACACCAATCTCCAAAATTAGAAGTTCTGGTGGTTAGTCCTCTTGTAAGAACTAAATCAGGATAGGTTGTTGCCGTTGGTAACTTATATTGTCTATTATTAACTCCTGAATTGACAACAACTGATTCACCTGCAGTTGCTTTAATACCTGATATAGATTGAAAAAAAGAATCTGAATCTGAACCATAGCCAGAAGAACCAGCAGATGATAAGGTTGAAGTAACTTTAAAATTAAACCCTAATGCAGGGTAATCTTTTTTTCTTAAATCGTAACCACTAACACCTTTTAAATCTGATTGAACATATTCACTAACTGTTTGACCTCTTTTTGATCTATACGTTAATTTTCCTTTACTAGTAGCGAATTTTCTTTCAACTTTTAAAGACTTAAACTGTCCCTTACTTGAAACTAGTTTTCTTTCAACTTTTGAAGACTTAAACTGTCCCTTACTTGAAACTAGTTTTCTTTTAATGTTTAAAGACTTAAACTGTCCCTTACTTGAAACTAGTTTTCTTTCAACTTTTGAAG
>OJFP01000296.1_pt1 | contig 38348 bp, 32 predicted proteins | sample 1594141 | NCBI WGS metagenome assembly OJFP01 (sample SAMN05416843, study PRJEB24817) | seawater metagenome | isolation source: Sea water | place: Canada:Atlantic | collected 2013-07 | reverse complement strand
TCATGCCAAAAAAAGAAGATTTAAAATCTATTTTAATCATCGGTTCAGGTCCAATTGTAATTGGTCAAGCTTGCGAGTTTGATTATTCGGGATCACAGTCTCTCAGATCTTTGAGAGAGGATGGAATTGAAACAGTATTAATTAATTCTAATCCAGCAACTATCATGACAGACCCTTCAATGGCTGATCATGTGTATTTATTGCCTTTGACTACCAAGTCCATTTTAAAAATCCTGAAAGAACATCCTCAAATTGATGCCGTATTACCTACTATGGGAGGTCAAACAGCCTTAAATCTATGTATTGAGGCAGATGAAAAAGGTATATGGGAAGATCATCAAGTTAAATTAATTGGTGTTGATATAGATGCTATTAATATTACAGAAGATCGAGAGAAATTTAGAGAATTAATGTTGAAAATTGGAGTTGGTATGGCTCCTCAAGCAACGGCGACATCTTTTCTCAAGGGAAAGGAAATTGCTCAAGAATTTGGTTTCCCACTTTGTATTAGAGCTTCTTATACACTTGGAGGTGCAGGAGCTGCCATTGTTTATGAAGAGGAAGATTTTGATAAATTATTACGCAGAGGTCTTGAAATATCTCCTATTCATGAAGTAATGATTGATAAGGCGATGATGGGATGGAAAGAATATGAATTAGAATTATTGAGAGATAAAAATGATAATGTTGTTATCATTTGTTCTATTGAGAATATGGATCCTATGGGAATTCATACTGGAGATTCCATTACAGTGGCGCCAGCTATGACTCTTTCTGATAAAACTTATCAGAAAATGCGAGATATGTCTATTAAGATGATGCGAAGTATTGGAGATTTTGAAGGAGGGTGTAATGTCCAGTTTGCGGTATCTCCAGACGATAGAGAAGAGATTATTGCAATAGAAATTAATCCGCGTGTTTCACGTTCTTCTGCTTTAGCAAGTAAAGCAACAGGTTATCCAATCGCTAAAATAGCTACAAAGCTCGCTATAGGATATACTTTAGACGAATTAGACAATCAAATTACAAAGTCTACATCAGCATTATTCGAACCTACTCTAGATTATGTTATTGTAAAAATACCTCGATGGAATTTTGATAAATTTGAAGGGTCAGACAGAACCCTAGGATTACAAATGAAAGCTGTTGGAGAAGTTATGGGTATTGGAAGATCTTTTCAAGAAGCACTTCATAAAGCTACTCAATCTCTGGAAATCAAAAGAAATGGTCTTGGAGCTGACGGAAAAGGATATAAAGATTATAATCAAATTATAGACAAATTAACTAATGCTTCTTGGGATCGTGTTTTTGTTATATATGATGCAATTGCTTTAGGAATTCCATTAAGTCAAATTTATGATATCACAAAAATTGACATGTGGTATTTAAAACAGTATGAAGAGTTATTTCAACTTGAAAAAGAAATATCTACATACACAATAGATAGTTTAAATAAAGAATTACTATTGGAAGCCAAGCAAAAAGGGTATGGAGATCGCCAGATTGCACATATGTTAGGTTGTTTGGAGAGTCAAGTGTATAAAAAAAGAGAAGAACTTAATATACAGAGAGTATACAAATTAGTAGATACTTGTGCAGCAGAATTTACAGCCAAAACACCTTATTATTATTCTACTTTTGAGAATGCGGTTGAAACAGCTTCTGGAGAGGTATATGTTCATAATGAAAGTGTTGTTACTGATAAGAAAAAAATTGTTGTTTTAGGATCTGGACCAAATAGGATAGGGCAAGGAATAGAGTTTGATTATTGTTGTGTTCATGGTGTTTTAGCTGCTGCAGAATGTGGCTATGAAACCATTATGATAAATTGTAATCCGGAAACGGTTTCTACAGATTTTGATATTGCTGACAAATTATATTTTGAACCTGTTTTTTGGGAACATATATATGATATCATTAGACACGAAAAACCAGAAGGAGTTATAGTTCAGCTAGGAGGTCAAACAGCTCTAAAATTAGCTGAAAAGTTAACCAAGTATGGAGTAAAAATAATAGGAACAAGTTTTGAAGCTCTTGATTTAGCCGAAGATAGAGGTAGTTTTTCTTCCTTATTGAAAGAAAATAATATTCCTTTTCCAGAGTTTGGTGTCGCAGAATCTGCAGACCAAGCCCTGACTCTAGCAGATGAATTAGATTTTCCAATCTTAGTAAGACCCTCTTATGTTTTAGGTGGGCAGGGCATGAAAATTGTAATTAATAAAGAGGATTTAGTTGAACACGTTGTAGACTTATTACGTAAAATACCAAATAACAAACTTTTATTGGATCATTATTTAGATGGTGCTATAGAAGCTGAGGCAGATGCTATTTGCGATGCTGATGGTAATGTTTATATTATTGGTATTATGGAACATATTGAACCTTGTGGTGTTCACTCCGGAGATTCAAATGCGACTCTTCCTGCCTTTAATTTGGGAGATTTAGTCATGCAGCAAATAATTGATCATACAAATACAATTGCAACAAAATTGAATACTGTTGGGCTAATTAATATTCAATTCGCAATTAAAAATGATATAGTTTACATTATTGAAGCTAATCCAAGAGCTTCTAGAACAGTTCCTTTTATAGCTAAAGCCTATAAAGAACCTTACGTAAATTATGCTACAAAAGTAATGCTAGGAGAGAAAAAAGTAACTGATTTTGACTTTAATCCACAATTAGAGGGATATGCGATTAAACAACCCGTTTTTTCTTTCAACAAGTTTCCTAATGTAGACAAAACTCTAGGACCTGAAATGAAAAGTACTGGAGAGAGTATTTTGTTTATAGATAGTTTAAAAGATGATGACTTTTACGATTTATACTCAAAACGTAAGATGTATTTAAGTAAATAATAATACCAATAGTTACAAAAAAAAAGCAACCCTAAAGGTTGCTTTTTTTATTAATAATTTAAATAGTTTGAAGATTTTAAAACTTAATATTTAATAATTCTCCACTTATTTGCAACATAGATATCTCTGCTATTTTTGCAGCATATTTTGCTTGATTCCTATTCAACTCTGAATTGATAAAATTTAACTGAGCTTGTCTAAATTCTATGGACGTGGCTTGACCGAGTTTATATTTTTCCTGTGTTCTAAAAAAATTATTTTTAGACGTAAGAATATTATTTTCTTGCACTTGAAATATTGTTAATTTGTTTTGATAATCATCCCAAGCATTATTAAAATTACGTTTAATATTTATAATCATAGATTCTTTTTCTAATGTTTTATTCTCTAAATCTATTTTTGCATTGTTAACTCGAGTAGCTGTAGAACCACCATCAAATAAATTCCAGCTTAAATTAAGCCCCCCAGAAAGACCTGTGTTTGTTGATACGGCAACAAAAGATGCAGCATTATTATTTCCTTTATTCCATCCGTAAGCTCCAGTTAATCCAATGCTTGGTAAGTATCCAGATTTATTAGCTTTGATAATAAATTTATTAATCATCATGTTTTTATCTAGCTGTAATAGCGTAACATTATTTGATTTCATTTTATTAATTAAGTCATTTTGATCTACATCTAATTTAAAATCAATAGAGGTTTCTACATTAAATCCTGAAGTAATTACATTTCCTAAAACTACATTTAAATCACGTTTCGTATTGATCAATTGTTGTTTTGCGTTAATTAGATTAATACTATCATTATTAACATCAACCTGCGCATTTAAAACGTCTAACATCGTCCCTTGTCCATATTCAAATTGATAATTGGCTCTTTTAATTCTATCTTTTGAGATAGTAAGTGTTCTTTCTAGAACATCTACACTCTCTGATACTTGAGCTACATTAAAATAAACTGCATATAATTGAGCGATTGTGTTTTCAATAGTCTCTCTAGCCTGTAATTCAGATAATTTGTAAGTCTCTTTTAATCTCTTATAATTATAATATCTTCCCAATCCATCAAATAGTGTATAATTTAGATTTATAGAAGCGTTGTATCGAGAACTTTTAGCACCATTTAATTGTGTAGTTTCTCCGTTTGCAAATTCGGCTTCAATATTGTCTTTATTAAAAGTAGCACCTGAATTACTTGTAACTGTTGGTAGGTAGCCAGAATTTAAAATACTAGCATTATTCTTTGCAATTTTTTTATTGTTAGAAATAATTTTGATTCCATAATTATTTTCTAGAGCTAATTCAATAGCCTCAGACACTGTTACTATTTTTTGAGCAGTAACAGAGCTAATATAAAACGATAAAAAAACTATGATTATTTTTTTAATTTTCATCTGATTAATTTATTCTCTGGTGACACGTTCTACCTCTTCTTTACTAATTTTATTTCCTGTCTGAAGCCATTTTAAGGTTGTTTTTACATTATTACTAAAAGAAAGGAATATTGGTAAAACAATAAGGGTTAGTACTGTAGCAAAACCAATACCGTATGCAATAGATATAGCCATTGGTATTAGAAATTGTGCTTGTCTACTTTCTTCAAAAATAAGAGGTGCTAAACCAGCTACAGTGGTTATTGAAGTAAGAAAAATAGCTCTGAATCTTGCCCGACCTGCCTCATATAGAGCATCATCAAAAGACAACCCTTCTCTCAAGTTATTATTAAATTTTCCAATTAATACTAGACCGTCATTTACCATAATACCAATCAAAGCAATAATACCAAGCATTGATAAAATATTTACTGGATAATCGTGTATCCAGTGTCCCCAGGCTACAGCAGGTAAACTGAAAGGAATTAAAAATAATAACAACAAGGGTTGGCTGTAGCTTCTAAATGTAAATGCGATTACAATATAAATTAATAAAAGAGCAGATAGTCCAATAGGGGTTAATGAATCTGTAAGCTTAGACTGCTCTCTGTTTTGTCCCTCATAAGATGGTGTTACCGTTGGGTACTTCGCTAAGATTTCTGGCATGATATCATTTTTAATTTCATCCATGATATCTGTTGAACTAGTTTTCTTTGGATCTTTAATATCTGCTGAAACTTGAATTTCTCTTCTACTTTCTAAATGATTAATAGCAACATCTCCACGCTTTATCTCATAGTTAGCTATTTCTTTTAGCGGAACACGATTTCCGTTTGGAACTAGGATACGCATGTCATCTAAGTTTTTGATGGATGATCTTCTATCCCTGTCATATCTTATCCATACACGAATTTCATCTTGTCCTCGCTGAAACCTTTGGGCTTGAGATCCAAAAAATCCAGCTCGAACTTGACTCATTACTGTTCTTAAATTTAACCCCAAAGCATAAGCCTTTTCGTTAAGTTTTAATTGTATTTCCTTAATTCCTGAAGGATCATTATCAGTAACATCTTTTAAAGAAGTATTGTCTTGTAGACGTTTTTTTAATTCAGATTTTACTGCCTTAAGTTCAGTGATGTTATTTCCTAAGAATGAAACAGAAACAGGTCTACCACCAAAATTACCACCACTTCCAAACACTAAACTTTCTATCCCAAAAATAGCCCCTACACGTTCTTCAATTTTATTTGTTACCAGTGTAGACGTTATTTCATTAGGGCGTTCTTCACCTGGCAATAAATTTATTGTCAAAGATGCAGCAGAAGACCCGGGACCAATTTTTTTAATAAAATTTTTAACCAAATGATTTTCTGGATTTTCGCCCAAATATTCATTATTAATTTCGTTAGTAGCTTGTATGGCCTTTGTTTCAATATAAGAGATGATACTATCAGTTACTTTTTCATTAGTACCATTTGGCATGTTTAATGTGATACTTATTCGATCACTAGCTATTTGAGGAAAAAATGCCCCTCGTATGATTCCACCACCAAAACTACCACCTGTTAATATTAAAAATACTATAAATAGAGAAAAGATTAGAAATTTGTTTTGAAGTGTAAATCGAAGACTTGGGCTGTATAGTTTATCTCTTAGCCATTTCATTATTTTATCTCCGTAAGTATTAATAAGTCTAAGTTTTGAGAAAATACGTTGAAATAACCCCGTCAAACCATTTTTTTGAATATTTTTTTGTTTTCGAAGTGCTTTAGAGTGAGCCAGATGTGCAGGAAGTATAATGAGTGCTTCAACTAAGGAAACGACCAAAGTTAAAATAACAACTACTGATACTTCTCCAAAAAAGTCTCCAATAGACCCATCTAAAAACAAGAAAATGGCGAATGCTATAATTGTGGTTAAAATGGCAGATAAAATAGCAGGAAGTACTTCCATAACACCATCTACGGCGGCTTGTTCTGGTGTTTTTCCCTTTTCATAATGCTGATAAATATTTTCCGCAATAACAATTCCATCATCTACCAGAATTCCAATGACTATGATCATTCCAAAAAGAGATAAAACATTGATGGTTACGTTAAAGTAGCCTGCAAGCATAAACATCCCCAAAAATGAAATAGGTAAACCAAATGCTACCCAAAATGCTAAACGGGTGTTTAAAAACAGTGATAAAAACATCAAAACCAATAGCATTCCAATAATGGCATTTTCTGTTAAAAGTTCTGTTCTCTGAACTAAGGTTGTAGATAAGTCACTTACTACATTTAATTCTACATTATCATATTTTTGATTAAAGTCTTCTATGTATTCATTTACCTTATTTGCCGATGAAATTAAATCTTCTGAATTGGTACTAGTGATGGTAATATTTATTGATAGATTTCCATTAAAATAAGTTGCGTTAGGAGTTTCTGAAAATTGATCTTTTACTACCGAAATATCTTTAAGTTTAATAATCCTTCCCGAAGGATCAGACTTTACAACTAGGTTAGATAATTCCATTGCATAATAAGTTCTAGAATTAGCACGTATTAAGTATTCTTCAGAGTCTGTTTTTATGGTACCTCCTGTAGTAATTAAGCTAGATTCATTTATGGCTTGTGAAACTTCAGCAAAAGATAAATTATAAGCGAGTAAGCTAGTTTCATTAATTGCTATTTCTATCTCTTCTTCGGGGTAACCTGTGGTTTCTATTTGTGAAATACCGTCTATAGCTCTTAAATCATTTTCAATTTGCCTACCAATTTGTTTTAGGGTTACTAATGGAATTTTGTCTCCACTTAACGAAAAAGTAATGGTAGGTCTAGCAGGTTGTCTTTTAGCCACAACCAGTGGTTCCATACCTACTGGAAAAGACGGAACTCTGTCTACGGCATTTTTAACTTCTAAGAGCATGAAGTCTATATCTTTTCCCTTTTCTATCTCAACATTTATACTACCACTATTTTCTCTTGAAGTTGAGGTAACCCGCTCTACGCCATTAAGTCCCTTGAGATTGTCCTCTATTTTTAGAACAACCCCTTCTTCAATTTCTTGGGGAGAGGCACCTGGGTAAATAATATTTATATTAATATTTTTCGAGTCAACAAGCGGAAAGAAAGATGATTTAAGATTATAGGCTCCTACAAAACCAAAAATTAAAAAGGTAATGACAACAATATTTACAGCTACACTATGTTTAATAAAATAAGTAACAAGCTTTCTCATATCTCTTATTTTATTTTGGTAATATTTTCCTTTTGACGCTGTAATGGTTTAACTAACATGCCAACATAGGCGCCAGGAAAGGGATTTGATAATATGATGGTCTTGTCAGGAATATTTTTTAAGACTACTTTAGTTTCTGAAAAGTAGGTGGGTGTTACCTTGATAACATCCAATACATTATCTCTAACTATAAAGATTTTGTTTTCATCTAACAACAAACTTCTATTGATTTCGATAGCATTTGGTTCATTTTTAGCATTTAGTTTAGCCTCTAAAAACATTCCTTCCTTCAAAGAACTATTTTTTATTTCTATAAATACGGCAATTGTTTGTGTAGTAGTATCAACACTACCGTTAATTCTTGAAATTTTACCAGTATACTTTTCAGTATTTTCAAAATTGTTTAATTGAACGTTCTCACCAATTTTCAGCAAATTTGCATAATTTTTCCCAAGAGAAACTTCCATTTCATATATAGAGGGGTCTATGTATTCACCTAGTTTTTGATTGTTTCGAATTAAAGTTCCTTCAGTAACTAATGATTGAGTAAGTATACCTTTAAATGGAGCTTTAATAGTATATTTAGACAATCTTTGCTCTAAGTTTCTTACACTGTAGTAGTTGGAAACAATACCTCTACCTGTAATAAAATAGTTTTCTTTTTCAGAACTCATTTCTGGTAAGTTTGGAGTCGTTTTGTCTAAGTCAAAACTTTTTATATAGGCTTCCCATTTAGGATAGATATCAGGAAAATCTAATCGGAGATCAGCCATGATAGCAACTATAGAGTTGTATAAATTACTTTTTGCAGACTGTACACTAGCGTAGTATTCTGTATTATTAATAATAATGAAAATTTCATTTTTGTTATATTTCTCTCCCGGTTTAAAAAGTTTAGATGCAGGTTTAAAAATGCCCTGTACTTCCGAATATATTTCTACCCTTCTTTTAGCAATTAGATTTCCATTAGCAGGAATTATGATTGGTATTATGCTATTTGAGACAGTATCTACATAAACAGTTTTGATAACTTTGGGAGGAGCTTTTCTAATTTTACTTTTACTACTAATAATTATTTTTGAGGTATATACAGAAGCTATTATGAGTATTACCCCCAACAAAGCAAGAATTATCTTTCTCATCTAAAATCGTGTTAGTTTTTTGCAAAAGTACTTTAACGATAAAAATTAGATGTTAAATAAAACCTAAAGTGATACTCAAATCTTTTAATTTTATAGTGTTTAAGTTTAATAAATATAACTAAACTATAGCAAAAAAATATAGTTGAATAAGATTTAACTTTTTAGTAAAGCTTGATCGTTTTTAAGGAAATTTCATATCTGTTCGTGAATGTTTTTAAAAAAATATTAGAATTTTACCATCATAGCTTGGTGAATATTAATTAATGTATTTTAAGTATCTTTACAAGATATTACACTTTATAAAACACTAAAAGATTTGATTTTTAAAAATGTTTTTTTTTCTATTCTTCTAGCATTATTGTCTTTTTCAAATCTAAAGGCACAAAAGTCTTCAGTTTATGATGTTGCCAGAAATGGATCTTTAGTTGAATTAAAGGAATTAGTGAATAATGACACAGATATTATAAATAAAATTAGCAAAGAAGGGTATTCTGCTCTAACATTAGCTTGTTATTATGGTAATAATGAAGTAGCTTCTTATTTGGTTCAAAATGTAAATGATATCAATTCAACAAGCGGCTATGGTACACCTTTAATGGCTGCTACAGTAAAAAAAAATAATTATTTGGTGAAATTACTTTTAGAAAATAATGCTAATCCTAATTTAACAGATCAAAATAATTCTTCAGCATTACATTTTGCTGTAATTTTTAATCAACAAGAAATTATTGAGCTGCTAATGAAGTATAAAGCTGATCCAAACATAAAAGATAATCGAGGAAATACAGCTCTAGACTATGCGAAAATTACAAACAATAACAAAATCATTCAACTCTTAAAATAACTGATATATGAAAAAAACATTACTTATTCTTTTTTTAACAACTTCAATTTCTTTGTTTGCACAAAGTTTTTCTACAGGTACACAAACATTACTTTCTGGTTTAACTGCAAATATTAATATTGATGCAGATACAGAGATTACTACATTAACATTAACTGGACCCTCAAATGCATGGTTTGCCATCGGATTTGGAAATTTAGATATGGGAGGTACTGATGTTTTTCGTACCAATGGATCTACTATTGTAGATGCTTATTCAAGTGGTAATGCATTGCCAGCTCAAGATGCCACCCAAGATTGGACTTTAGTTACTAATACTGTTTCAGGTAGCAATAGAACTATAGTAGCTACTCGAGCTAACAATACCGGGAATTCTGATGATCATATCTTCAGTGCTTCAGCAGGTTCACTATCGGTAATCTATGCTAAAGGTAGTTCAACATCTTATGCCTACCATGGAGGTAACAGAGGATTTACAACACTAAGTGTAACTCTAGGAATTTCTGAAAACAAATTATTAAGTTTTGAGATGTATCCAAACCCTGTATCAGATGTATTAAACATTCAGTTACCATCGGGTACTGATAAAGCAGAGGTTGGTGTTTATGATTATACAGGAAGATTAGTGTCATCCAAAACTATTTCATCAAATGATTCAACTTTAGATGTTCAAAAAATTTCTAAAGGAATTTATATCATTAGAGTAGCTACCAATACTAAAATTGGAGTACAAAGATTTATAAAAAAATAATAGTTTTATTCTAAATAGAAACCGATTGTGAAAACAATCGGTTTTTATTTACACTTTTTTTTGTTAAGTATCATTGTAGAAGCCTAAAAATTAGTGTAGAAATTGTTTTATGTGTCTTACATTTTGTTTTTGGTCGAAAAAGTTGATTTCATTATTTAAAAAAAAATATATTTAATACTAAATATTTTAAATTTTTATAGATGGCCTTCACTAGAAAAATAGTATGTATAATTTTTTTGACTACTTCATTTTCTTTGTTTTCACAAAGTTTTTCTACTGGAACACAAACATTACTCTCAGGATTAACTGCTAATATTACAATAGACGGAGAAACTTTTACAACAACACTAACGTTAACTGGCCCCTCTGATGTTTGGTTTGCTATTGGTTTTGGAAATGAAGAAATGAATGGGACTGACATTTTTATGACAGATGGAAATACAATTAGAGATGCTTTTTCAGAACCAGGCCCGTCGTCGTCTTTAGACAGACCAATACCACCTTCAGATGATTCCTCAAATGAAAGTGGAGACTGGACTTTAGTTTCAAATACTGTATCTGATAATGAAAGAACCATTGTAGCTACTAGAAATAATAACACACAAGATTCACAAGATTATGTTTTTAATGCTTCAACTGGTTCATTATCTATAATTTATGCAATGGGAGGTACCTCAACATATGCATGGCATGGTCCGGAAAATAGGGGTGGTACAGCACTAAGTGTTACCACTTTAGGAATCACTAAAAATAATTTACTAAGTTTCAAAATTTACCCAAACCCTGGGTTAGATGTATTGAATATTCAGTTACCAACGGGTACTGATAAAGCAGAGGTTGGTGTTTATGATTACACAGCAAGATTAGTGTCATCTAAAACTATTTCATCAAATGATTCAACTTTAGATGTTCAAAAAATTTCTAAAGGAATTTATATCATTAGAGTAGCTACCAATACTAAAATTGGAGTACAAAGATTTATAAAAAAATAATAGTTTTATTCTAAATAGAAACCGATTGTGAAAACAATCGGTTTTTTTTATCCCTTTTTTAAAGTTAGTTTTGTAAAAAATAGTCCCTTAAGAGAAAAACATGAATTACATACTTTTTGACAGTGATGTTAGAAGCTCACTATTACCTTTTACCTATACTAGACCTGTAGCAGACATTCGTATAGGAATTTTAACCATTCGTGAAAAATGGGAAAAATTTTTAGGTTTTACTACAACCTCCATTACAGAAGAATATTTGGAAAATAAATATCCAATGGTAGAGTTAGATAAAAACATATTAATTAATGCTTCTTTTTTACCAACTAAAAATTTGGCAAAACAAGTTAGTAATCTAACATATAATCAAGCTATTTTTAAAGGTGAACAAGTAATTGCTTTTTTTACTTCTGACACTCAAGAGCATGTAGATTTTGATTCTTATGAACAAGTAGAGTTTAAAGAAGAAGTTCTTCAAATAAAAAATACTTGGGATATATTTTCTTTAAATGATAAAGCAATTCAGGCAGATTTTGATTTGCTCACTGAAGGTAGAACTTCTCAACCTATTCCAGTTGGAGTTCATGCAATTCAGGAAGAAAATATCTTTATAGAGCAAGGAGCTACTGTTTCTTACTCATCTTTAAATGCATCTAAAGGACCCATATATATTGGTAAAGATTCAGAAATTATGGAAGGGAGTTTGGTTAGAGGGCCTTTTGCTTTAGGTGAGTGTTCTATTTTAAAAATGGGGGCAAAAGTTTACGGTGCAACTACTGTTGGTCCTTTCTGTAAAGTAGGTGGAGAAGTTAATAATTCTGTGTTGTTTGGTTATTCTAGTAAAGGTCATGAAGGGTTTCTTGGAAACTCTGTGTTAGGTGAATGGTGTAATATTGGTGCAGATTCAAATACCTCCAATTTAAAAAATAATTATGCGGAGGTAAAACTATGGAATTATCAAGAAGAAAGATTTACAAATACAGGCCTTCAATTTTGTGGTCTAATGATGGGAGATCATTCTAAATGTGCTATCAACACCATGTTTAATACTGGAACAGTTATAGGGGTGAGTGCTAATATTTTTGGTAGTGGATTCCCAAGAAATTTTGTTTCCTCATTTAGTTGGGGAGGTGCAGCTGGTTTTACCACCTACCAGATTAAAAAAGTTTTTGAGGTTGCTAAAGTTGTTATGAAAAGAAGAGGTATAGAACTTACAGAAACAGATATGAAAATATTACATTATGTTTTTGATGAAACTTCAAAAAATAGAACTTCTTAGTCTTCAAGAGGTAACCATCTCCTATTTTATGTTTTTTTTTAATTCTTGGCTGTTTAGTATTTTATTCAAACGATCTATACAGTGGCATAACAATTGATTTTATTAGTTGAATAACAGTTTTATTTTATAATTATAACGCTGTTTATCAAATGTTTATAAATTAAATATCATTTCATGTTGAATTTAAGCACAAAATTCAGTGTCATAATGACAGATTAAATACATATGAGTAAATCAAAAATATTAACATTAGACAGTTTGTCGCTATCCAATATATTAAATGAAGATTCTGAGTTAATTCCATTAATGACTCCTGAAGATGAGGAGATTATTAATAAAGAGGATATTCCAGAAATTTTATCCATACTACCACTCAGAAATACTGTATTATTTCCAGGTGTAGTAATTCCTATAACTGCAGGTAGAGATAAATCTATTCAGTTAATTAATGATGCTAATAAAAGAGATAAAATTATTGGGGTAGTAGCTCAAAGAGATGAAGACGTGGAAGACCCGTCCTCTGAAGATATCTATAAAACGGGGGTAGTTGCTCAAATTTTACGTGTATTAAAAATGCCTGATGGAAATACGACAGTTATTATTCAAGGGAAAAAACGTTTTGAAATTGACGAGCTCGTTCAGGAGGAGCCTTATTTAAAAGCAAGAGTTAAAGAAGCATTGGAAGATAAAGAAGTTGATGACCAAAAAGAATTTGGTGCAATTATAGATTCTGTAAAAGATCAAGCTTTAGAAGTTATTAAAGAAAACCCAATGTTACCATCCGAAGCTTCTTTTGCAATAAAAAACATTCAAACTGATTCATTTTTAGTGAATTTTATTTCCTCTAACATGGAGTTAAGTGTGATGCAGAAGCAAGTTATTTTAGAAAAAGACAATTTAAAAGAGCGTGCATTATTAACACTTAAAAATCTTAATAAAGAATTACAAAAATTAAAATTACGAAATGATATTCAATCCAAAACTCGATCAGATCTAGATCAACAACAACGTGAATATTATTTAAATCAGCAATTAAAAACAATTCAAGAAGAATTGGGAGGGGTAAATAATGATGCTGAGTTAGATGAAATGAGATTAAAATCTAAATCTAAGAAATGGACCAAAGAAGTTGGAGAGACCTTCGATAAAGAACTAGCTCGACTTCGAAGAATGAATCCTCAAATGGCTGAATATGGTGTGCAAAGAAATTATTTAGAATTAATGCTAGAGTTACCTTGGGGACTATTTTCTAATGACAAATTTAATTTGAAGGAGGCTGTAAAAATTCTTGATAGAGACCACTTTGGATTAGAAAAAGTAAAAGAACGTATTATTGAGCACTTGGCAGTTTTAAAATTGAGGGGTGATATGAAATCTCCAATTATTTGTTTATATGGTCCTCCTGGTGTTGGGAAAACATCGCTAGGAAAATCTGTTGCAGAATCTTTGGGGAGAAAATATATTAGAATGTCTTTGGGTGGTTTACGAGATGAAGCTGAAATTAGAGGCCATAGAAAAACATACATTGGTGCGATGCCCGGACGTTTAATTCAAAACTTAAAAAAGGCAGGAACTTCAAATCCTGTGTTTGTATTAGATGAAATAGATAAATTAGGTCAAAGTCACCAGGGAGACCCATCTTCTGCGATGTTAGAAGTATTAGATCCTGAACAAAACACAGCATTTTATGACAATTATTTAGAAGTTGGTTATGACTTATCAAAAGTCTTATTTATAGCTACTGCTAACAATTTAGGTCAAATCCCATGGGCGTTAAGAGACAGAATGGAAATCATAAATGTTACAGGGTATACCATTGAAGAAAAAATAGAAATTGCTAAAAGACATTTACTGCCTAAACAAGTTAAAGAGCACGGGTTATCCTCAAAAGAAATTAAAATAGGAAAATCTCAACTCGAAAAAATTGTAGAGGGATATACTAGAGAATCTGGTGTACGAGGTTTAGAAAAACAAATAGCCAAAGTCGTTCGTTTTGCTGCCAAATCTATTGCTTTAGAAGAAGTATATAATATTGCTATTACCAATGAAGATATTGTAACCATCTTGGGAGCTCCAAGATTAGAACGCGATAAATATGAAAATAATGAAGTGGCAGGTGTAGTTACAGGATTAGCCTGGACGAGTGTAGGAGGAGATATTTTATTTATAGAATCTATATTATCAAAAGGAAAAGGTGCATTGACCATTACTGGAAATTTAGGGAAGGTGATGAAGGAATCTGCAACCATTGCTATGGAATATATTAAAGCAAATGCTGATAATTTCGGTATAGATTCAGAGCTTATAGAAAAATATAATGTTCATATTCATGTACCAGAAGGGGCAACTCCTAAAGATGGACCTAGTGCTGGTGTAACCATGTTAACCTCTTTAGTGTCCGTATTTACGCAGCGAAAAGTAAAAAATAGACTCGCCATGACCGGTGAAATTACTCTTCGAGGGAAAGTACTTCCTGTTGGTGGAATTAAAGAAAAAATTCTTGCTGCAAAGAGAGCTAATATTAAAGAGATTATGTTGTGTAAAGAAAATGAAAAAGACATCGCAGATATTAAAAAAAGTTATCTTAAAGGGTTGAAATTTCATTATGTAACTGATATGCATGAAGTAATTGATTTTGCTTTAATGAAGCAAAAAGTTAAGAATGCAAAGAAGTTAGTTAAATAAACAAAAGCCACTCGTTGAGTGGCTTTTTTTTTTGGAGGTAAAAGGAGGTTTTATAGTTTAAATAACTGTTTGTAGAGTTTAAATGTATCCTCCACAGTGTCGTTAATATGATATACTTTTTCCATACGTTTCTTTGCATTAATTCCCATTTGAAGCCGTAATTCATCATTATTAACCAAACTAGAGATGGCTTTTCCTAGAGCATTGGGTTTTTTTATAGGAGTAATAATTCCACAAGTATCGTCAATCAGCTCTGTACACCCCCCTGCATTAGTCATTATAATTGGTTTCCCTACAGACATAGCCTCACTAATAGCTCTTCCAAAGCCTTCACTTAATGAGGTCTGAACATAAATATCACTTCCCTTAATTAATGAAATAGCATCAGGTCTCAAGCCAAGAATATGAATATTATTTCTTAAAGGGCTTTCGTTTTTATATTTTTCTAGCCCTTTATTTATGGTAAACTTTCCAATAATTATATAATGAACTTCTTTTTTTGTTGCTAAAAATTTAGAAGAGTTTATAAAGTCGGTAATTCTTTTATTTTTTGTATTTGTTCCCGCTAAAGTGACAATTATTGAGTTTTTTGAGATTCCAAGGGAAGAATAATCGAAAGGGGTTACACTGTCAAACCAATTTGGATCATAGCCTTTGTAAATTTTAATTGCCTTATTCTTATTTTTTTTGAATAGTTGTTTTTTTACATGATTAAAAACATAGATACTATTGCAGATTATTTTGTCAACTCTGGGGTTTAAGTAGGTTAAGTATGAGCTTAAATCATGCCAATACAAACTAGCAGATCCAAAATAGGTGATTAATTTTATCTTTTCTTTTTTTACAGCAAGTACACAATTTCTTAAAGACTTTCCATCTAAGACATGAAGGATATCAATGTTTTCATTTATAATGATATTTTTCACATCATTTATGTATTGTTTATCAATGGTTGTTTTTGGAAAGATATTGGAATTATTTATTCCTTTGGTATCAAAAAAATCTTTAATATGACTGTTGTAAAAACCAATTACTTTGATGTTTGTCCCTTTGTTCTGTAATAAACAAATCATTTCAATCTGAGCTCTGTAAACACTGAAGGGTCCTTTGCAATTAATAGTTACTAATACATTCATTTATTGCTAATTTCTCATTTGATAAATTAAACCTTATCTAGTTGCGTATTATTTATATATTTTCTTTGATTGCTCCCAATATACATCCATTTCTGATAATGTCATTTCAGCTAGTTCTTTTCCTTCTTTTTTAGCAGCTTTTTCTAAAAATTGAAACCGATTTATGAATTTTTTATTTGTTTTTTCTAAGGCATTCTCCGGGTTCACATTTATAAATCGCGCATAATTTATCATTGAGAATAATACATCACCAAATTCCGATTCTATGGTGTCTTTTGTTCCTTTTTTAATTTCTTCATTAAGTTCAGACAATTCTTCTTGAACTTTTTCCCAAACTTGATTGGGTTCTTCCCAGTCAAAACCTACTCCTGAAACTTTATCTTGAATTCTATTTGCTTTTATTAAAGCAGGTAAACTTTTGGGAACTCCTTCTAAAACTGAGTTTTTTCCTTCTTTTAGTTTGAGTTTTTCCCAGTTCTTTTTTACTTCATTTTCATTTTTAACAGTCACATCTCCATAAATATGAGGATGTCTAGAAATTAATTTTTCTGAAATTGCATTAGCTACATCGCCAATATCAAATGATTTTTTTTCTGATCCAATTTTAGCATAAAAAACGAGATGGAGTAATACATCGCCTAGCTCGTTTTTAATTTCATTAAGGTCATTTTCTAGAATAGCATCAGTTAGCTCATAAGTTTCTTCTATGGTTAAATGTCTGAGAGATTCAAAGGTCTGTTTTTTATCCCAAGGACACTTCTCACGGAGATTATCCATGATATCTAACAAACGGTTAAATGCTTTTAATTGCTGCTTTCTAGAATTCATCTACACTTTTTCTGAATTTTCTTCTTCGGCCTCAACAGCAGAAAAATCTAAACCAGAAGTTACCAATAAATTATACCATTGTATTACTTTTTTGATATTTGATGTATATACTCTTTCTTCATCGTAATCTGGAAGTACTTCAGAAAAGTATGCTGTTAGTTTTTGACCACTTTCTTTATGACTAATTGTTTCTTGACCCTCAGTTTTCTCGTATATGGTTTTGAACACTTTTAATAAAGGTACTTCCTCCTCATAGGTATAAATAGCTATATTTTCTAATAGGCTCACGTTGTTAGTTGAAGGAATTGGAAATCTTTTTTTATCAACAAGAGACTCCACGATAAATCCAGATTTTGTTTGAGAAATTGCATGGAATAACCCTGGTTTTCCTGCAACTGAAATAATTTTATTGAACTCCATATATTTAAATTTTTATATTTGGAAAGCGCATTCTATAGCTAGAAGTGATCTTTCCTAATGATATTTTTTCTAGTTTCTTTTTTAAGATTCTTTTTTTTAATGAAGAGAGTTTGTCAGTAAATAAAATCCCTTCAAGATGGTCATATTCATGTTGAAATACTCTTGCAGCAAGACCATTTAATGTTTTTGAGTGTTTTTCAAAATTTTCATCAACATATTCGAAGCTCACAGTTTCTTGTCTAAAAACATCTTCCCTAATGTCAGGAATACTCAAACAACCTTCTGCGAAAGGCCACTCATCGCCATCTTCCTCAATAATTGTTGGATTGATGAAAACCTCTTTAAAATCTTTCAGTTGATCTCTTTCTAGTTCAGAGATATCTTTGTCTTCTGCAAAAGGAGTTGCATCAATGATAAAAATTCGTACAGACTTTCCTATTTGAGGAGCAGCTATTCCTACACCACTTGCATTATACATGGTCTGTTTCATGTTCGCAATCAACTCTTTTAGATTGGGGTAATCTGGTCCAATTTCTTTAGCGACTTTTCTTAATACAGGATCTCCGTAGGCTACAACAGGTAGAATCATAAAAGTTTATAAATTTTGGCAAAAATACGAAGAAAGGAATATGTAGAAAACTTATTTGCTGTATAAATAGGATTGAAGAATAATAGTTGCGCTAATTTCATCAACTAACCCTTTATTTCTTCGTTGTTTTTTTTTCAATCCACTATCTATCATGGTTTGAAATGCAATTTTTGATGTAAATCGTTCGTCTATTCGTTTAATTGGTATTTTTGGCAATGATTTTTCAAGTTGTTTTAAGAAACTCAGAACGTGTTTTTCGCTCTCACTATCAGAATTGTTCATTTGTTTTGGTTGACCTACAATAAATAATTCAACCTGCTCTTTATTGGTGTAATCAATTAAAAATTTGATTAATTCATTTGTTTTAACAGTGGTTAAACCAGAAGCAATAATTTGTAGCTCGTCAGTAACAGCAATTCCTGTTCTTTTTTCTCCGTAATCTATTGCTAAAATTCTAGGCATCCTTATTATATTTATAACAAAAATAGCGATTTTTAACATGATATTTTTTTTTGTTTAAAAAATGTATCTTCGCAATAAACAGCCTTTTTGTGTGTTATATTTGTAACATATTTTAACTGATAAATTGAATAAAATTCAATATAATTAACTTAATGAAATTGTTACAAGAAATTATTGAACAAGCATGGGAGGATAGATCGCTTTTAAAAGAAGAAAAAACCATCAATGCAATTAGAGAGGTTGTTAATTTATTAGATCTTGGATCGCTTCGAGTAGCTGAGCCAAATGAAACTGGTTGGCAAGTTAATGCGTGGGTAAAGAAAGCTGTAGTCTTATATTTTCCTATTCAAAAAATGGAAACGTTAGAAGCTGGTATTTTTGAATATCATGATAAAATTCCACTAAAAAGAAATTTTGAATCTAGAGGAATAAGAGTAGTTCCAAATGCAGTAGCTAGACATGGTGCCTTTATTGCACCTGGAACTATTTTAATGCCTAGTTATGTTAATATTGGTGCATACGTAGACAAAGGAACTATGGTAGACACATGGGCTACTGTAGGGAGTTGTGCTCAAATTGGTAAAAATGTTCACTTGTCTGGAGGTGTTGGAATAGGAGGGGTTTTAGAGCCGCTTCAAGCTTCTCCTGTAATTATTGAAGACGGAGCTTTTATAGGCTCTAGATCCATTGTAGTTGAAGGAGTTAGAGTATGTAAAGAAGCTGTATTGGGTGCAAATGTAGTATTGACAATGAGTACAAAAATAATTGATGTAACTGGTGATATTCCAATAGAGATGAAAGGCGTTGTTCCCGAAAGAAGTGTTGTGATCCCTGGAAGCTATACTAAAAAATTTCCCGCTGGTGATTATCAAGTTCCTTGTGCTTTAATTATTGGAAAACGAAAGGAAAGTACCAATAAAAAAACCTCTTTAAATGATGCGCTACGAGAATATGATGTAGCTGTATAAGAAAAATGAAAATTACAGCTATCATACCAACATTAAATGAAGAAGTTCATATTGAAGATTCTATAAAATCAGTTGATTTTGCAGATGAAATCATTGTGATAGATTCATTTAGTCAAGATTCAACTGTTGAGATTGCAAAAAAATACAATGTAAAGATTATTCAACGAGTCTTTGATGATTTTTCCTCACAAAAGAATTTTGCCATTGATCTTGCAAAAAATGATTGGATCTATATTTTAGATGCCGATGAAAGAGTTACTCCAGAGCTAAAAAAAGAAATTTTAAATATAGATGAAACGTCTACAAAGTTCGTTGGATTCTATCTTAGAAGAAACTTTTATCTTGGAGATAAACAAATAAAATATACAGGTTGTCAAAGAGATAAAGTCATTCGCTTATTTCGTAAAAGTAAGTGTAGGTATAATGGTCAAAAGGTTCATGAAACTATAAAGGCTGAAGGAGCTCTTGGTTTTTTTAAAAATAAAGTTGACCATTTTTCGTACAGAGATTTTGATCATTACATGACTAAACAAAAACTATATGCTCAAATTCAAGCTCAACAATTACATGATAAAGGACAGAAAGTAAGGTTGTTCCATTTATTTGTAAAACCTCTGGTAACTTTCGTCATTCATTTTATCATCCGATTAGGGTTTTTAGATGGTTATGCTGGGTATTTAATATCAAAAATAAGAGCCTACAGAGTACTCGATAGATATATGAATCTTTGGTATTTGAATAATAAAAGAAATAATAGCAACACCATCACATGAAAATAATAATATTAGCTGCTGGAATTGGTTCTCGATTAGGAAATCCTTTTCCAAAACCTTTAACACCCTTAAAAGATGGGAAAAGTATTATGCAACGTCAAATTAATAATATTACAACTTATTTTGATGTAAATGATATTACTACTGTTGTAGGCTTTAAAAAGAATTTAATTATGGAACAATTTCCAGAGGTAAATTACGTTTACAATCCATTTTTTGATAGAACAAATACTTCAAAAAGTTTGTTACAAGCATTAAAGAAACACCGAGGTAATTCCATCTTGTGGTTTAATGGAGATGTTGTATTTGACCATCAATTATTATCATTACTATTGGAAGATATTAATAATAATCAATCTTTTGTTTCTGTTAACACCCAAAGCGTTTCTGATGAAGAGGTAAAGTATACCCTCAAAGACGGTTATGTTCAACATCTTTCAAAAGAGGTGAAAAATGGATTGGGTGAAGCGGTAGGGATCAATTTTATTTCTTCAAATGATTTAGACATTTTTATTAATCAGCTTGAAACATGTGATGATAATGATTATTTTGAAAAAGGGTTAGAAATGGCAATCGCTAACGATCATTTAAAATTGAAGGTGATCGATATTTCAGAATACAATTGTATAGAAGTAGATTTTAAAGAAGATTTAAAGAACGCAAATGAAATAGTATAATTACTAACTATGAAGACTATTTTATTTTGTATGAATCCCTATTCTTTTGGAATTTTAGAACCTGTTATGCAAGTTTTAAAAGAAAAGAATTATGAATATATCTGGTTTATACGACCAGCAATCTTGGAAAAATTTCCATACCAAGATCAAAGGTTTACATCCAAAATTGAAGATTTAATTCGTTTTAAGAGTGACGCTATTTTTGTTCCAGGAAATGAGGTTCCTCATTATCTCAGAGGGGTTAAAACTCAAGTTTTTCATGGCTTAGCTGGCGAAAAAAAAAGCCATTTTAGAATTCGTAGTTACTTCGATTTGTATTTAACACAAGGCCCATATTTTACAAAATGGTTCTCTGAAGCAGCAGCAAAACATAAAGACTTTAGTGTGGTAGAGACCGGTTGGCCAAAACTAGATGTTTATGGAAAAGAACTACACAAATATGATTCAGTTAAACTAACCTTACTAAAAAATTCAAAAGCAAAAAAAATCATTCTTTATGCCCCTACATTTTCACCATCATTAACAAGTGCTCCACATTTATTAACTCAAATTGAGGAGTTATCTAAAAGTAAAGAATACCTTGTTATGATTAAATTTCACGATTTAATGGCTGAAGACTTGATAGACTCCTATAAAAAATTATCAATGAGTTTTGAAAATGTGCTTTTTATTGAAGAACGCAACATTATTAAGTATTTATTAATTGCAGATTTAATGATCAGTGATACTTCATCTGTTGTCTATGAATTTCTTCTTTTAGACAAGCCTGTGATAACATTTAAAAATAATTCTCTTGCTATAAAGTGGGATAATCAATTGTTATTTAGTGGTTTAGTAAAAAGAGTTGCTGAAAATTTATTAAAAGATCCTTTTAAACAACAGCGTTTAAAAATCTTAAATGAATACCATCCATATACAGATGGAAATTCTGCAAAACGAATGGTTGGGGCAGTTGAGGAGTACATTAAAACGAATGGTGTTCCAGAAAAAAGATTAATTTCATGGTTCCGTAGATACAAAATAAATAAAATTTTTAGTAAAATTTGATGGCAAAAAGGATTTTAAATCAATCAATTGAAGCACTGCTTAATTCGCAGGTTATTCTTTACCCTACAGATACGATATGGGGTTTAGGTTGCGACGCTACAAGCATTGATGCTGTTGCCAAAATATTTAAATTAAAGAACAGAGTAGAAAGTAAAAGTTTAGTGGTATTAGTAAGTTCTATTAAAATGTTGTGTTCATATGTTCATAAGGTTCCACAAAAAGCTATTGATATAATTACAACTACTAAGAAACCTACCACCATTATATACAACAATCCGAAAGGATTAGCAGCCAATGCAATAGCTTCAGACAATACCATAGCGATTAGAATTCCATCTCATGACTATTGTTTAGAGCTCATCAATAAATTTGGAAAACCAATTATTTCAACATCAGCCAATATAAGCGGAGAGTCTACTCCAAAATCATTTTCAGAAATAAGTCTACCAATTTTGGAGGGCGTAGATTATGTAGTAAATTTGGAGCAAGATAAAATTACAGATAAATCTTCAACAATTTTAAAAATAGTTGGAAATGATATTGAAGTAATAAGAGCTTAATTCATGCAGAATCATAACTACAAAGAAGCTATTAAAAGTGATATCTTCTCCGTCATAACCAAAGCTTCTGAGATTTTAGAGGTAAAAAGTTATGTTATTGGAGGATTTGTGCGTGATTTCATCATACAAAGAGGAGCCGCTAAGGATATAGATATTGTAACGGTTGGAAATGGTATCGCCTTAGCAAAAAAAGTGGCTTCTTTATTACCAAATAAACCAAAAGTTCAAGTATTTAAAACCTATGGTACAGCCATGTTGGTCTATAAAGACATGGAGCTTGAATTTGTAGGGGCTAGAAAAGAATCCTATGCAGAAGATAGCAGAAACCCAGAAGTTTTTGAAGGAACTTTAGAGGATGATCAAAATAGAAGAGATTTTACAATCAATGCTTTAGCAATAAGTTTAGACAAAGATGATTACGGAACCTTGTTAGATCCTTTTGATGGTTTAAAGGATTTAGAAAAAGGAATTATTAAAACACCTTTAAATCCAGACATCACCTATTCTGATGATCCGCTTCGTATGATGCGTGCAATTAGATTTGCAACTCAATTAAATTTTGAAATTGAGGAAAACTCTTTACTAGCAATTACAAAGAATGCATCTCGTTTAGCTATTATTACAAAGGAACGTATCGTTGTAGAATTAAATAAAATAATTGATGCTACAAAACCTTCCGTTGGGTTTTTACTATTAGAAAAAACAAATTTATTGGAAATGATTCTTCCAGAATTAATTGCTTTAAAAGGCGTTGAAGAAGTAGAGGGGCAAAAACATAAAGATAATTTCTATCACACTTTAGAAGTAGTTGATAATATTTCAAAAACTACAGAAGATACTTGGTTAAGATGGGCTGCCTTACTTCATGATATTGGAAAAGCACCTACCAAAAGATTTGATAAGAAAGTAGGATGGACTTTTCATGCACACGAGTTTGTTGGATCTAAAATGGTTTATAAGTTGTTTAAACGTTTAAAAATGCCATTAAATTCAAAAATGAAGTTTGTGCAGAAATTGGTGTTGTTAAGTTCAAGACCAATTGTTCTAGCATCTGAAGTTACAGACTCTGCTGTTAGAAGATTAGTGTTTGATACAGGTGATGATATAGATGCATTAATGACATTATGTGAAGCTGATATTACTACAAAAAATCCAAAAAAATTTGAGCGCTATCATAAAAATTTTAAAAATGTGCGCGAAAAGATAAAAGAAGTAGAAGAAAGAGATCATATTCGAAATTTTCAACCCCCTATAAGTGGTGAAGAGATCATGAAAACCTTCAACTTACAACCTTGTCGTGAAATTGGTCAGTTAAAAGAGGCTATTAAAGAAGCTATCTTAGATGGTGAAATCCCTAATAATCACCAGGCATCTTATAATTATATGCTTCAAAAAGGGGAGGAGCTTGGGTTAAAAATTACGTAATCTACTCTTGAAATAACATGTCAATTTTTTGGGAGCAGTTTTTCCAAGAATGTTCCAAAGCAGTTTGTCTCACATCAATAGTCATAGAGTCTGCCAATTTAATAAGTCTTATAACTTCTGAATAATCTGCATCAACATCAAATAAAAATCCATTATTACCATCCGAAATTATATCAGGGCAAAATCCTGTTTTTGAAGCTACAGGAAAACAATTAGACAACATGGCTTCCAATACAGGAACAGGCCCACCTTCTAATGTGGATGGAGAAATGAATACATCTATTTTATTATATAAATCAGGGTATGAGTCGTAGGATTCATTATTGTAGTAGGTAAAGTTTGCCATGTTTTTCATTTCATCATACCTTTCATAATTCTCCCAATACCTACCAATTAGATAAAATTTTCTTTCGGGCATATTTTTAATCAACTGGTAAACCATTTCTGGATTTTTCCGCTCACCAAATGCACTACAAAAACCAACAGCACCCGTTTTTCGTTGATGTGTATAAAAGAAATCAGGATCTGAAGCGATGTGAATTAACGCGGTTTTTTTAGCATCTAATCCAGCAGCAATTAACTCTTTTTGAACGTTGGAATTTAAACAAATAACTTTATCAGCTTTATTTAGGCACCAGATTACATGACTTTCTGAAAAAGAAAAGGTCCAGTTAGGGTGCGTAAACATTACTATATTCTTTCGATTTAAAATTTTTGGATTATGACGTATTGCTCTATAAAAGTATTGATGAAATACAAAAAAATATCCATCAGAGTCAGGCAAGTCACGCAATCGGTTATGAAAATAAGTGTTGCTGTCTAAACTAGAAAATTTAGCAAGCCTTCTCACTTTTGCCCCAAATATCCAATCCTTATCAGCCTCTCTTGCTACATAGGTAATTGATGTGAAAACACTTTTTTTATTTTTTTTTAGAAATTTAGAATGAAGAATTGCAATCAAATATTTCCATTTGAATAACAGTGTAAAAATGATTTTTTCTAAAATCATTATTGTAGCGTTTGCATGGTTACTAGCTTGAAGTATTCACCTTTTTTAGCTAATAATTCTTCGTGTTTCCCTTGTTCAATAATGATTCCTTTGCGCAATACTACAATATTATCAGCTTTTTGTATGGTAGATAATCTGTGGGCTATAACCAATGATGTTCTGTTTTTCATCATTTTTTCCAATGCAGTTTGCACCAATTGTTCAGATTCTGTATCTAAAGCAGAGGTAGCCTCATCTAAAATCATAATTGGTGGATTTTTTAAGACTGCTCTAGCAATAGAGATTCGTTGTTTTTGTCCACCAGACAATTTATTACCTCCATCTCCAATATTAGTTTCATATTGTTTAGGAAGTTCATTTATAAATTCATGAGCATTCGCTATTTCTGAAGCATTCATAACTTCATTTGTTGTGGCTTCTTGTTTTCCAAGTTTAATATTTTCTGAAACAGTATCGTTAAATAAAATAGAATCTTGTGTTACAATTCCCATTAAACCAAGTAATGATTTTTTAGCTATATCCTTAACATTGTTTCCATCAATGATAATACTTCCATTATTTACATCATAGAAACGAGTTATTAGATTAGCTAATGTAGATTTACCACTTCCAGATTGCCCAACCAAGGCTACTGAAGTTCCCTTAGGAACTTTTAGAGAGAAATCTTTTAACACATAATCATCTTCGTATTTGAAAGACACATTTTTAAATTCAATTTCTGAGATAAAATCTTCTTTATGAATGGCATTTTCGCTATCCTGTAAGGGGTTTTCAGTTTCTAAAATTGCCAATATTCGTTCTGCCGCAGCATTTCCTTTTTTGATAGTAAAACTAGCTTTAGATATTGATTTTGCAGGAGTAATGATGTTGTATGCAAGACCAAGAAATGGAATAAAAACAGCTGGAGGTATTGTTTTTTCAATCAATACTAAATTACCACCATACCAAATTAAAACACAAAAAACCATGATTCCTAAAATTTCACTAACTGGTCCAGCTAATTGTGTTTTTATCATCAATTTGTTTGAAAATTGTTCAAACTTAGAGGTTGATTTTTCGAATTTATGGTGAAAAACTTTTTCAACATTAAAGCCTTTAATTATGCGCAAGCCTGATAAAGTCTCTTCCAATAAAGATAAAAGCGTCCCCTGCTCTCTTTGTACTTTGTCTGAGGTCTTTTTTAAATTTTTTCCAATAATATTAATGATAAAACCAGCAAAAGGAACAAAAACAAAAATGAAAAGTGTCAGCTTTACACTTGCAGATAACATAGAAATAATGGTAATCAAAATCATTATTGGATCTCTAAAAATCAATTCTAAAATTGACAGAAATGAATAATGAACTTCAATGACATCTGGCCCAATTCTAGCCATGATGTCCCCTTTTTTCTTTTCAGAAAAATAGGAAATTGGTAAAGAAATAGTTTTGTGATATAAATCGTTACGAATATCTTTTAAAACCCCATTTTTAAGAAATGTGATGTAATAAAAAGATAAATAGCCAAATATGTTTTTTAATAGAAAAATCACAACAATTAAAACTACTACAAAGAGTAATGTTTTTTCTTGATTTTCACCTATGATTGTTGAAACGTAGTAATTAAAATAATTATTTAAATACTCCATTCCACTTGTGAAGCCCTCAAAAACAGGTTTTTCATACACTATTTTTTCGTCTGTCTTAAATATGACCTCAAATAAAGGCATTAAAACAACAAAAGACAACGCAGAGAAAACCGCATATAAAATATTGAAGAAAATATTCAGGAATGCATACCTCTTGTAAGGTAAAGCATATCGTAATATTTTTTTAAAGTAAATCATTAAATATTCATTTCATTTATGATTCTATCAATTTTAGCATCCAATTCTTGTTCTTTTTCAATGGCATTTTCAACAGAGTCTAGTTTTGATTGAACACTAAAATAAAATTTAATTTTAGGTTCTGTACCACTGGGTCTTGCTGCTACTTTTGTTCCGTCTTCTGTGTGATAAATTAATACGTTTGATTTAGGTAGATTCATGATTTTTACTTCTCCCGTACTCATATTTTTTTCAGTAGATGCGTCATAATCATTTACAAAAGTTACATTAGAACCATCGATATGAGTTAGAGGATTTTTACGTAAATCAATCATGATTTGTTTGATTTGTGCTGCACCATCCATCCCTTTTTTTGTAAAAGAAACTAAACGTTCTTTATAGAAACTATGCTTAGTGTATAGTCCCAATAGTGTATCGTAAAAAGAGCTTCCATTTGATTTAGCGGCAGCTGCAATTTCACAGGCTAGCAATGCAGAGGTTACAGCATCTTTATCTCTAACAAAATCTCCTACCATGTACCCAAAACTTTCTTCACCACCACCAATAAACTCTTGATCTGGAAAATCTTGAATCATTTTCGCAATCCATTTAAAACCTGTGAGACCAATTTTAGTTTCTACACCATAACTTTTAGCAATATCATTTACCATAGAGGTAGAAACTATAGTAGAGCCAATAAATTGATTTCCATTAAGTTTTCCTTGTTGTTGCCATTGTTTCATTAGGAAATCTGTCATCACTACCATGGCTTGATTTCCATTCAATAATTTAATTTTGCCGTTACTGTCTCTGACTGCTATTCCAATTCTATCACTATCTGGATCTGTTCCCAAAACAATATCTGCTCCAATTTTTTCAGCAAGATTTGTGGCCATTTCTAAGGCTTCAGGTTCTTCTGGATTAGGTGATTTTACGGTTGGGAAATCTCCATCAGGTATTTCTTGTTCTTTGATGCTATGAACTTGAGAATACCCAGCTCTTTTTAACACTTCTGGAATTAACTTTACAGAGGTTCCGTGCAATGATGTGAAAACAATTTTTAAATCATTTCTTCCTTGTATGTCAAATGTTCCATTTTTAATGGAAGCTTTCCAGAACGCCTCATCTACTTCGGCACCAATTTCAGAAATTAATCCGGGTTTTGCATTAAAATTAATATCCGAAAATTCTAAAGAATTTACCTCATCGATGATGCTCTTATCTTGAGGAGGAACAATTTGACCACCATCTGTCCAATACACTTTATAGCCATTGTACTCTGGTGGGTTGTGTGAAGCTGTTAATACAATTCCAGCATGACAGTTTAATTCATTTACAGCAAATGACAATTCTGGAGTAGGACGAAGGTCTTCAAAAAGAACTACGTGGATGTCATTAGCAGACAATACCTCGGCAACCAATCTTGAAAATGTATCACTGTTATGTCTACAATCATATGCGATGGCTACTTTAATTTTTTGATCTCGATAAGTTTTTTTTAAGTAATTACTCAATCCTTGAGTAGCCTTACCTAATGTGTATTTATTAATTCTGTTGGTTCCAGCCCCCATCATTCCGCGCATACCCCCTGTGCCAAATTCAAGATCTTTATAAAATCGATCAGTTAAATCATCAGAATTATTTGTAATGAGTTGTTGTATTTCATTTTGAGTTTCACTATCAAATGTATCTGATAGCCATAATGTTGCTTTTTCTTTTATGTTTTTCATTGCTTTAATATCCAATATTTATGGAATTAGTAATTTAATTTTTCTTTGATCGTGTAATAGTTTCCTGCTTCTTTAGTTTTCAAAATGAGTTCTCCAATGAAGCCAGCTAAAAAAAGTTGTGTACCTAATATCATACTCACCATTGAGATATAAAACCAAGGATTATCTGTAACTAAAATAGCTTTCATTCCTTGTGATATTTTATAGAGTTTAGAAACCCCTAAATATCCGGCAGAAAAGAATCCAAAGATAAACATGAGTGTTCCCCATAGCCCAAAGAAATGCATAGGTCTTTTGCCAAATTTTGATAAAAAAGAAATGGTAATGAGGTCTAAAAAACCGTTAATAAATCTGCTCATACCAAATTTTGTTTCCCCATACTTTCTTGCTTGATGTTGAACAATTTTTTCACCAATATTTAAAAATCCTTTATTTTTTGCTAAAACAGGAATATATCGATGCATTTCACCACGTACCTTAACTGTTTTCACAACGATGTTTTTGTATGCTTTTAAACCACAATTAAAATCATGTAAATCTAAACCTGATGTTTTTCTAGCTGCCCAATTAAATAATTTTGAAGGGATGTTTTTTGCAATAACATTATCATATCTTTTCTTTTTCCATCCAGAAACTAAATCAAAATTTTCATCAGTAATTAGTTTGTATAATTCTGGAATTTCATCAGGACTATCTTGCAAGTCGGCATCCATTGTAATAACTACGTTTCCAACTGCAATTTGAAAACCAGCATGTAATGCTTGTGATTTTCCAAAGTTTTTTTGGAAGCGAATTCCTTTTACATGACTTGATTTTTGTGAAATTTCTTCAATAACGTTCCATGATGAATCCGTACTACCATCATCTATGAAAATGACCTCATATAAAAGGCGATTGGACTGCATTGTTAATGCAATCCAATCGTATAGTTCTTTCAAAGATTCTTCTTCGTTAAATAAAGGTATGACAACCGATATGTCCATGAATAATTATTTATTATGCAAAGTTAAACTATTCTTTACATTAAAAATAATTTCTAGTATTGGTCTTCTTCTGTTCTTTTCATAATAGCTCCTGCGATAGCAGAGATGATAAAACCAAAGAATGCAGCAGCAATGATACCAATGGCTGAGGTGATCGCTGGACTAGAAAAAGTTTCCATCATTGATTTTGAGGCTTCAATTTGTTCAGAAGTAAAATTTGCTTCTTCCCACATAACAACTTGCTTTTCCATTAAAAGGTTCATGAAGTCAGGTTCAATAAAATTGATAAATATCAAATTGTAAGTTAAACCTAATAAAGCACTTATAATAGAAATTCCAACACCAATTTTAACAGATTGACCCCATGTAATAAGGTTGCTGTTTACAGCTTTAAAATTTTTAATACCCAAAACTATAATTATAATCATAGCTACAAAAGCTAGTGTACCCACTCTCCAATCTTGATCAAGATGAATACCAATTGCATAAGCAATTAAGTTGATGAAAATACTTGTTAGACCTAAAACGAGTCCATAATTTAACATTGTGTTTTTACTTGAAATTTTATTTTCCATGATTATTATATTAATTAGTTTTTTTTGCAAAGATAAGTTTTTCACCTTGGTGGTTTTTCTTGAAGATGAAGTTATATCAATAGATTAGTAACCAAATGTTTATAAAAGTTACATTAAAAAAGGAGAAAGTTTCATTTGTTTAAATGAAAATTGGTTGTAGATTTGTTCCGGCAAGTCCTACACAACTAGCTCCCTCGGAATCTCCCAGGGCGGGAACGCAGCAAGAGTACTTGGTTGTAGCAGTGTGATGTAGGTAGCTTGCCTTTTTTTGTGCCTTCATTATTTAATTTTTTTATTCATAACTCTGTTAATATCTAGCTATTAAAATTTAAGGTTTGAATTCATTTTTTTTAGATATTTGTTTTATGAATAATACTTTCATTTTTTATGTCTAAAGTAGTTTTAATTACTGGAGCCTCATCAGGGATTGGAAAAGCTGTTGCTGAATTTTTATCGGTTAAAGGCTTCAAGGTTTATGGTACTGGAAGAAATCCTAAGAAAAATGAGAATAACGGTTACTCTTTAATCGCTTTGGATGTTACAAAGCCAGAAACGATCACTTTAGCTATAAATTTAATTTTAGAAAAAGAAGGTCGAATAGATGTGCTTGTAAATAATGCTGGAATGGGAATAACTGGTCCTGTAGAAGACACACCCACCAATGAGATGAGAAAAGTTTTTGAAACTAATTTTTTTGGAGCCATAGACATGATGAAGGCAGTACTACCTCAGATGCGTAAACAGCAATCAGGAACTATTATTAACGTCACTTCAATTGCTGGATATATGGGGTTACCGTTCAGAGGTGTGTATTCTGCAACAAAGGGTGCCTTAGATCTGGTGTCTGAAGCCATTAGAATGGAGGTAAAAGAGTTTGGAATTCAAATAGCTACGATAGCTCCAGGGGATGTTGCTACCAACATTGCAGCTGGTAGATATCATACTCCTGTTTTTGATAACTCTGCCTACAAAGAAAAGTATCAGATGAATTTGGATTTGATGGATTCACATGTAGATAGTGGAATGAATCCAATTAAAATGGCCGAAAAAATACATCAGATTATAAACCTAAAACAACCAAATGTACACTATAGAGTTGGTGCATTTATGGAAAAGTTTTCAACGCTATTGAAGAAAATTTTACCTAGCAAACGATATGAAAAACTATTAATGAACCATTATAAATTATAACTTACAACCAAACAAATCATATGAAATTTTTTATAGATACAGCCAATTTAGAACAAATTAAAGAAGCTCAAGCACTCGGAATATTAGACGGGGTAACTACAAATCCGTCTTTGATGGCTAAAGAAGGAATTACAGGCGAAGCAAATATTATTAATCATTATAAAGCAATTTGTGAAGAAGTTGACGGACATGTTTCTGCTGAAGTAATTTCTACTGATTTTGAAGGTATGGTAAAAGAGGGAGAAGTCTTAGCTTCATTAAACCCACAAATTGTTGTGAAACTACCTATGATAGCTGACGGTGTAAAAGCGTGTAAATATTTTTCAGATAAAGGGATCAAAACTAATGTTACTTTAGTTTTTTCTGCTGGTCAAGCATTATTGGCAGCTAAAGCTGGGGCCACTTATGTATCTCCTTTTATTGGACGTTTAGATGATATTTCTACCGATGGATTAAATCTAATTTCTGAGATTCGATTAATTTATGATAATTACATGTATGATACTCAAATATTAGCAGCATCAGTCAGGCATACTATGCACATTATAGATTGTGCTAAAATAGGTGCAGATGTGATGACGGGTCCATTAAGTGCGATTACGGGTTTATTAAAACACCCTTTAACGGATAGTGGTTTGGCTAAATTCTTAGCTGATTATCAAAAAGGACATTAAATTTTTTAATTCAACAGAATTATTAAAATCAGGAAATAAAAAGAATTCACTTTTTTATTTTCTGATTTTTTTATTTTAACAATTAAATCCTAGATAAAGGCAGTAACTTTGTAAATAAGAAATTGAAAAATATTTGTAATTAAACATGTATCCGAAGAAAGAATTAGCTCAAACTATTATTGCTGCATGTCGAATATTTGAAATACAAACGGTTGTGATTTCTCCCGGATCTAGAAATGCACCTTTAACTATTGGTTTTTCTAATCATGAAGACTTTGAAACACTGAGTATAGTAGACGAGCGATGTGCTGCTTTTTTTGCTCTAGGGATAGCTCAACAAAAACAAAAACCCGTAGCATTAGTTTGTACTTCAGGTTCTGCATTGTTGAATTATTACCCAGCAATTGCTGAAGCGTATTACAGTCAGATTCCTCTGGTTATTATTTCTGCAGACCGACCTTCTCATTTAATTGATATTGGTGATGGGCAAACGATTCGTCAAGAAAATATTTTTCAAAACCATATTTTATATAGTGCAAATTTGAAAGAAAATGATTCTGATAATAATAGTTTAAAGTTATCAAAAGCTTTTTCATTACTTCACAATGTAAAAGGCCCTATTCATATCAATGCGCCTTTTGATGAGCCATTGTATGAAACTGTAAAAAAAATGAGTGATTTTTCATTTAAAATTGAAAAACCTGATACTGAAACGAATATAGATTATAATGATTTAGCTCAACTTTGGAATAGTGCAGCTAAGAAAATGATTTTAGTAGGAGTTCATTATCCCAATGCAGCATTAGAAATCTTATTAGATAAAGTTGCTGACGATCCTTCTGTATTAGTACTCACAGAGACGACCTCTAACCTTAACAATAAAAGATTTATAAATTCCATAGACAATCTTATTTTTAATCTAACTAAGGAAGAATTTACATCACTTCAACCAGACATTCTGCTAACATTTGGTGGGTTGATAGTGTCAAAAAAAATAAAAAAGTTTTTACGCGAGTATTCGCCTACAGAACATTGGCATATTAATGAATTAAGAGCTTTTGATACATATCAAGTTTTAAGCAAACACATTAAAACTGATAGTTTTTCTTTTTTTAAAAATTTCTACAAACTTGTAGATTATAAGAACAAGAGTAATTATGAATCTAAATGGACTTATTATAAAAAACAAACAAGAGCAAAGCATAATCATTATATTAAAACAGCACCTTATTCAGATTTAAAAGTATTTGATTTGGTTTTAAAAGTTATTCCAGATTTTTCTGAGGTACAATTTAGTAATAGTGCTATTATTCGTTATTCTCAATTATTTGAAATGAATTCAACACTTACTGTTTTTTGCAATAGAGGGACCAGTGGGATAGATGGAAGTACCAGTACTGCTATAGGTGCTGCTTATGCAACACAAAAACCTATGACTTTAGTCACTGGTGATTTGAGTTTTTTTTATGATAGTAATGCGCTTTGGAATAATTATATTCCAACTGATGTAAGAATAATAATAATTAATAATTCTGGAGGTGGGATTTTTAAAATTATCCCTGGACCTAAAAAATCTTCTGCATTAGAATACTTTGAGACACCTCATTGTTTAACAGCGGAGCATTTGTGCTCTATGTTTGGGTTTGAATACAGCACTGCACATAACTTAAACTCTTTAGAACAAGAAGTAGTCAATTTTTATAAAAAATCGGACAAACCAAAAATCCTTGAGATCTTTACTCCCAGTGATCAAAATGATTTGGTCTTAAAAGCATATATTAACAACTTAAAATAAGAATGATGGAGTTAGAAATAGGGCAAAAAGTTACAATACTCATAGGTAAGGAAACATCACTTGGTTTTGTTGTTCTAATTGAGGAGTCTCTTGAAGGATTGGTGTATAAAAGTGAAGTTTTTTCAGATTTAGAAGAAGGAATCACTACAGTTGGATATATTAAAAATATTAGAGAAGATGAAAAAATTGATGTTTCTCTGAGGCCTATAGGATATAGAAATACAATTGAAGATGATAAAGTTAAAATTTTACATCAACTAGCTCAAAAAAATGGAGAATTACAACTTACAGATAAAAGTTCTCCTGAATCTATAAAATTTCATCTTCAAATGAGTAAAAAAGCTTTCAAGAGAGCTTTGGGAGCTCTCTATAAAGAAAAGAAAATAATTCTTCATCAAGATAGAATTGAAAAAGTTTAATTAGTCTTATTCATCAAACGTTCAACGTTTTGATAAAATAAATCAGCGTTAGGGTCTCTAGGATTCATTTTACCATAGCCCAATCGATATTGTTGGAGGGCTCGCTTAAAGTCTTTACCACTTTCATAATACTTACCTAAATAATAATGACCCATTTCTGAGGTGGGAAAAAGCTTTAAAATCATTTTTCCAAAATCATCTAGATAATCTCCTCCTTCTTTATCTAGGATAATATCCTCTATAGCAAAGACATCAGCTTTTCTAATACCAATGTTAGCACCAAATAAAAACTCAATATCTAAATATTTAATCTCTAGGTAAGATATGGCCTCTGAGGGACTTAAATTTTTCACTTTTTCATTGTATTCTGTTTTTGTTATTCCAGAATAAATTTCAAAAATTTTAGCAAATGCTCTAAAAATTCCTTCACCAATTGAAGAGGAGGAACTTGGAGAATTAGTAAGTTCATCAAAAACCACATTAAAATTGTCTATTTCAAATGACTTTATGAATTTTCCAAAGTTTTTAATTTTATCTTTCTTTTTTGTATTGCTAAATGGATTACTCGAGAGGTAAAAGTAAAAGGTATTATCCTCAGAACTTAGTTCTTGAAGCCTGTAGGACTCAACTTGGTTATTAATAGTATTAGATAATGTTGGATTCAAACAGATATAGGCGTTAAAAATAGAGTATTCCTCTTTTAAAAAGTGAGTAATATAATTAGCCGTTAAACTTTCTCCTACAATTGTAAGGAAAGGTGAAGTTTTAAAAGTGGCCTCTATGTAAGGAATCATTTCATCTCTGATGAAGCGATAAAAATTCTCAGAGTTATTATCTAGGTTACCGTTATTAACATCATAACCAGCATCTTTATTCCTTGAGTCTTTCATATCTATACCTACAACTATTTGTTCAGGAGCATGGTCTAGTTGAGCATAGTAATTTGATGCTCCTACGTATAAATCGAATAATTTATGACCATCTAATACAATTGCCAGAGGAAAGTTTGAAATAGAATCTTTATTGTAGCCTTTTGGAAGATAAATTGAAAGGTCTCTTGTATCATTTAATATCTCAGAACTATATTCTTTATAAATTGTTTCTTGACCAAATGTCAATGAAATAGAAAATAAAAGTAAAAGTGATACAAGTGTTCTCATAAATAAGGAGATGTTTTTTTGTTAAAGATAAATGTTTTAAAAAAATAAGAGCATATAAATTGGGGTAATGTTGTTTTGTCAATTAGGAATGTTTTATTTTTACAATCTTAAGAACTATTTACTTTTAGAACGAAAAAAATCTATAATTATGATGGAGCCTTCATGGATTACAGCAAAAAAATACGAGGATATTACGTATCAAAAATCAAATGGTGTTGCTAGGATTGCATTTAACAGACCTGATGTAAGAAATGCTTTTCGTCCAAAAACTACTAGTGAATTATATGATGCATTCTATGATGCAGGAGAAGATACCTCAATTGGCGTTGTTTTATTGTCAGCTGAAGGACCTTCCTCAAAGGATGGGATTTATTCATTTTGTTCTGGTGGAGATCAAAAAGCAAGAGGGCATAAAGGCTATGTAGGTGACGATGGGTATCATAGATTAAATATTTTAGAAGTACAACGATTAATTAGGTTTATGCCAAAAGCTGTAATTGCTGTTGTACCAGGTTGGGCTGTTGGGGGAGGTCATAGTTTACACGTAGTTTGTGACCTTACCTTAGCTTCTAAAGAACATGCAATTTTTAAACAAACGGATGCAGATGTCACCTCTTTTGATGGAGGTTACGGCTCTGCATACTTGGCAAAAATGGTAGGGCAAAAAAGAGCTAGAGAAATATTCTTTTTGGGGAGAAATTATTCTGCACAAGAAGCTTATGAAATGGGAATGGTAAATGCCGTAATTCCACATAATGATTTAGAAAACACAGCTTATCAATGGGCTCAAGAAATATTGGAAAAATCACCAACTTCTATTAAAATGTTGAAATTTGCAATGAATTTAACTGATGATGGTATGGTTGGGCAACAAGTTTTTGCAGGTGAGGCTACACGTTTGGCATATATGACAGATGAGGCAAAAGAAGGAAGAGATGCATTTTTAGAAAAAAGAAAACCTAATTTCCCAAAACAATGGATTCCTTAAAATTAATCACAAATTTTAATATTTAAATCTTTTATGAAGATAATTTGTATAGGTCGTAATTACGCCAAACATATAGAAGAACTTGCAAATGAACGTCCAGAAAATCCTGTGGTGTTTTTGAAGCCTGATTCTTCTATTTTACCTAAAAAAAATCCTTTTTTTATACCGCCCTTCTCAAATGATATTCATTATGAAGTTGAGGTATTGGTCAAAATTAATAAAGTAGGAAAGCATATTGCTACAAGATTTGCACATAAATACTTCGATGAAATTGGTTTAGGAATTGATTTTACAGCAAGAGATATACAGCAAAAATGTAAAGAAAAAGGGTTGCCTTGGGAAAAAGCAAAAGCATTTGATGGTAGTGCGGTTATTGGAGATTTTTATAATAAATCTAATTTTGATTTAGAAAATCTTACCTTCAAATTATTTAAAAACGATATTATAGTTCAAGATGGGAATACAAAATCAATGCTCTGGAAAATTGACGAACTTATTAGTTATGTTTCACAATATTTTACATTAAAAAAAGGGGATATTATTTTTACAGGAACACCAGCTGGAGTTGGTAAAGTTTCAGAGAATGATGTTTTAATAGGTGAAATCAATAACTGTAAAGCTTTTGAAATTAAAGTAAAATAACTTGTAATTTTTATGAACGCAGAAATAATAACCATAGGAGATGAAATTCTTATTGGGCAAATTGTAGACACCAATTCACAATGGATTGGAAAGGAATTGAATAAAATAGGCGTTTCTGTGTATCAAATATCATCAATTCAAGATGAAGAACAGCACATACTAAATGCATTTCATGAAGCTCAAACTAGAGCAGATATTGTCATTATTACTGGTGGTCTTGGCCCAACAAAAGATGATATTACAAAAAAGACAATTGCAAAGTTTTTTAATGATCATGAAATTGTTGAATACCCTGAGGTCATAGATCACATAAAAAGAATGTTTAAGAAATATAACATTCCATATAATAAAGTTCAACAATTTCAGGCACAATTGCCATCTAAAGCTACTCTATTAATGAATCAAATGGGAACTGCACCAGGAATGTGGTTTTATGAACATAATACTGTGTTTGTTTCTATGCCTGGTATCCCATACGAAATGAAGGGATTAATGAAACATGAAGTAATCCCGAGAATTCAAGACCAATTCAATCTTCCTTTTATCATTCATAAAACGGTTATGACCTATGGTCAAGGTGAAAGTGTTATTGCCGAAAGAATTGAGAATTGGGCAAACAAACTTCCTGAATTTATTAAACTTGCATACTTACCTTCTTTCGGAAGAGTTCGTTTGAGATTGTCTGCAAAAGGGCCAGAAAAACAAGTTTTAGAAGATGGTTTAGATAATGTATTACAAGAGTTGTATTTATTACTATCAGATATCATTACAGGTCATGAAACCGGAGTAACCATTGAGGAACACATTGGTAACCTTTTAAAAGATTCAGGAAAAACGCTATGTACAGCAGAAAGTGTTACAGGAGGTAAGATAGCTTCAACAATAGTATCAATACCAGGATCATCCGCATATTTTAACGGGAGTATTGTAGCGTATAGCTCCAAAATGAAACAAGACTTATTGGGTGTTTCTGACCAAACCATAAAACAATATTCTGTAGTAAGTGCTGAAGTAGTTGAGGAAATGGCGATTTCAGCAATGAAAAAGACAAATTCAGATTATGCGATTGCTGTTAGTGGAAATGCTGGACCTTCTTCAGATAACACCTCAACAGCTGTTGGAGTCGTCTATATTGCTGTTGCCTCAGCTAAAGGGGTTCAGATTGAGGAGTTTAACTTTGGTCATCCAAGAGAAAAAGTCATCAATAGAACCGTAAATAAATCACTCCAAATGCTACAGCAAGAAATTCTAAAAAAATAACGAAAATTGTTTTTGTAAGATTTTAAAAAAATTGTAGATTTGCACCTCGTTTAAAGAAAAGAAATTAAAACTGTAAGAAGATGTCTA
>OJFP01000285.1_pt1 | contig 39310 bp, 38 predicted proteins | sample 1594141 | NCBI WGS metagenome assembly OJFP01 (sample SAMN05416843, study PRJEB24817) | seawater metagenome | isolation source: Sea water | place: Canada:Atlantic | collected 2013-07 | reverse complement strand
GTGGGCTCGGAGATGTGTATAAGAGACAGTTGCAGTGGAGCGCTATACCGTGGCCCTCGGTAGCGATATCAATGGTTTACGCATTGGAGTGCTTGAAGAGGGCTTCTCGCATCCGGATGGCGACCCTGTGGTGAACCAGAAAGTTCGTCTGGCGGCTGAGCGGTTTAGGGAGCTCGGCGCAGAGGTAACGGATATCTCAATCGCCGCGCATAAAAGCGCGGGCGCCCTCACCTTTCTGCTGGTGCAATCCATGGTCGAGACCATGTTCAGCACGGACGGCTATGGCAGCGGTCGCCGTGATCTGATGGCACCAGACTTTCTCGCTACTCACCGACGCTGGCGTGATCGTGCCGACGAACTGCCAGTCTCCGCCGTAATACTGATGTTGCTCGCCCAGCAAATGGAGAGTCAGGCAGGTTATAGCCTCTATGCCAAAGGCGCCAACGCCGTTAGCACCCTGCGTGGCGCCTATGACAATGCTCTCAACGACGTTGACCTGCTGCTGATGCCCACCACACCAAAACTTCCGCTGCCATTACCTGCCGCTGATGCCAGCATAAAGGAGAGTCTTTACGCCTCTTTCGCCCCTTTAGGGAATACCCAGGCGTTTAACTACACTCATCATCCGGCAATCTCCTTGCCCTGCGGCATGGCCGACGGTCTACCCATTGGAATGATGCTGGTGGGCCGGCATTTTGAAGAGAGCACGATTTATCGCGCCGCTTCTGCATTCGAATCGGCCACCGAGTGGAAGACGATGTAACCAGCTCAATTTGCCTTCCTAACCCCGTCCTGTGGGAAAATCCGTATTACCAGGCACGGTGGTCCGACATAGTGGCTGAAATTCGCACATTTTTGCCGCTGGCCCGAAGCACCAGAGAGCTGTGCCCTTTAACCTCCTGATAAACCACCACTGAGGTTCATTTAATGAGTGGTTGTTGCGATAACAGTCCAGCAATTGAAGCCCTACAAGACCGGCAGCGGGGGACGCTAAAAATTGTGCTGGGCATTAATGCGGTGATGTTTCTGGTGGTCGCACTGGCTTCGATTTAAGGCAGCTCAACCGCCCTGCTCGCGGATAGCCTTGATAACCTTGGGGATGCGTTGACCTATGGCATCAGCTTTTACGCGGTGGCCTGGGGCACCGCGGGTAAGGCTAAGGTTGCGCTGTTCAAGGGTGGTTTGATTCTATTAGCCGCGTGTGTGGTGGTTGGGCAGCTTGTCTACCGAATCTGGGTGCCCACCACGCCTATTTTTGAGGTGATGGGTGCCTTCAGCCTGTTGGGCCTTCTAGCCAATTCGGTCTGTCTTTATCTGCTTTAGCAGCATCGCCAGGAAGACGTGAACATGAGTCCGGTCTGGAAGTGCTCTCGTAATGATATCGCCTCCAATCTGTCCGTTTTTATCGCGGCGGGGGCGGTTTGGCTCACCGGTTCAGGCTGGCCCGACATTCTGGTGGCACTCGGTCTCGTTTGGCTGTTAACCCGATCATCGATTCGCGTGATTGCATCCGCCCTGACCGAGCTTCGCGCAGCGGCTTAATTAGGCTATTTGTGCGGGTGCGAACACTGCCAGGCCACCAGTAATCATCGAGAGGATTATGGACAACCTCCCTGAAATGAATGAAGCGATCATCGAACAGTGCCCGGATGCCGTAATTTTTGCGGATCTGAAGGGAATTATTGGCGTATGGAACACCGCGGCCGAACGGATTTTTGGTTTTTCTAAAGAGGATGCGCTTGGCGCAAGCCTGGACATCATCATTCCAGAACCTTTTCGCCAGGCGCATTGGCAGGGGTTCGACCGTGCGATTGCAGATCGATTAACTAAATACGTGGGGCAGTCTCTGCCGACCAAAACGGTCCGGTCCGATGGATCGACGATATACGTGGAGCTGAGCTTTTCTATTCTTCTCGACGCAGCGGATGAGGCTCTCGGGGCGCTATCGATGGCCAGGGACATCACCGAACGGTTTGAACAGGATCGAAAAAACCGCAAGCGGCTGGCAGAGCTGGGAAAAGACGCGAACTAACGTTCAAAAATTAAGTTCGCAAAGGGAATAACAAACAGAAAAAAGAAAAGAAAAAACAGAACGACTGACCAGAATGGTTTTAAGTTTGGCCCTATGGAGTCGGTTTTTTGATCCAGCAAGCCTCCCCCGTTCGTCCTGAGCTTGTCGAAGGGCGTCCTTCGACAAGCTCAGGACGAACGGGGGTTCTATAAGGTCACGCTGATACACAACATTTAACCAATCACTTCGGTCATGACCTGACGCGCTGTGAACGCATGACAAAAACTCTTAACTTAGTGCCATTCGTGACAGACCAGGGATTGGAATCGCGTTCGGCGTTGGCCTGAAACCGACCATCAAAAGACAGCCGCTTTCCCATTTCGCCTCAGAGGGCATTAGCGAATGACCAGCATACTGATAGGTGCAGTGATTGGAATAATCGTATCGATTCCGCTGACCATCGTGCCAACCCGGCGTTTCTTGCGGCCTCGGCATGAAAGAGCCTTTTATTCGCTCACGCTCATCCCAATCGCAATGATCTACATCGGTTTTGTCTACCACTACGGCGATCTTGATGCGCTGTATGCGGAAATCGCCGGGGTTTTGCTGTTCACTGTTTTTGCGCTGTGGGCCCAGTTTTCAACCGCCTGGATACTGGCGGTGGGTTACGTTGCCCATGCGTTTTGGGATCTGCTTCACGAAATTTTTGTTACCGGTGCTGGCCTGCCTTTTCCCTGGACCGACGTGCCGCCGGGTTACGCGGCGTTTTGCTTTGTTTACGACCTGATCATCGCCGGTTACATCTACCAACGGTATCGATTATGGGAAGCCGACCGGCAGACAGAATGATTTGAACGAACCGGCGTGGCCTGCCGCTACCGCCGTGCAGTCACTATCCAGGTAGCACTCGGCACGTTGAGTTCACCCGGCGTGGCATAGCTACGTAACACTTCCCTCATGGCCTCTCTCGCCGAACTAGCCTGATCCGCGGAGACCTGTTGCAACGCCTTACCGACCGGACCCAGGTCCAGCAGATAAGTCATGGCGGTCTGCTCGTCGGTCATGCGCATCACGTCGTCCAGCGGTTCGATTGTTACGTCGCTAAACCCACCGGCGGTGATGAGCGCGCGGGCGTGATCAGGGTCGGCCATGGCAAACGGGCCCGGGGCAAACGGGTCGGCCGGTGCGGGAGGACGATGTTCTTCGGGTAGTTGAGCCACCGCAGCAGCGGTTGTCTGGTAAATCCAGGGATTGTCTTTAATGCCGCGCCAGCACATGAACACCATTCGGCCACCCGGCTTTAATGACTGTCGCAGGTTGGCAAATGCCGCCGGTGGCTGGTTAAAAAACATCACCCCAAAGCGGGAATAGATCAGATCGAAATGTTCGTCTGGCAGCGCTTCGGCGCCCACATCCGCCAACTTGAAACTCAGGTTATCCACCTCGCCGTGGTGCTGCTGCGCCGACTCAAGCAGGGTTGGCGATATGTCCATACCCACCACGTCACCTTCCGGCAGGACCTGCTGGGCAAGCACTCGGCTAGTGACGCCACCGCCACAACCGACGTCCAGCACTCGTTCGCCGGGCTGTGGTGCTGCGGCGGCCATTAATGCCTGGGACATGGTTGCGAAGTTGCGCTCCGAGACGTCCATGGTCCGCGCCCAGACATCGCCGCCTGCGCCGATCCAGAAAGAGTCTCCGTCGCTCATCTCGACCGGTTTTGAGGTTTTAGTCACTGCCTGCTCCCTGATTAATTCCCGATGATTTCCTGATCATTCAAATTGTGAGAAATCTGCCGGGCGTTTCTCGATAAACGCGGCGACCGCTTCCCGGTGTTCTGCTGACTCCCGACCCTGCCGAAACAGCACCATTTCGTCATCGATGACCTGGAGCGTCTGCTGCTGGTCAGCCCCGCTGTTGAGCAGCCGTTTGGTGGCCCGCACCGCCGTCGGCGACAGGGCTGCTAATTTTATACAGAGTTGCATGGCTCTTTTATCTACCTGGTCATCGTCACAAATCTGGCTGACCATGCCGAGCTCGTAGGCCACCTCGGCATCAAAAGGCTCACCGGTGAGCAGAAAATGACTCGCCTTCACCTTACCGGCTGCGCTTAGCAAGGTCAGGGTGCTACCGAATTCCGGCACCAGACCAAGACTGGTAAACGGCAGCCGAAAAACCGTCGAACTACCGGCAATAACCGCGTCGCAATGTGGCAGGCAGGTGGAGCCAATGCCCACGGCCACTCCGGCCACGGCGGCGACAACCGGTTTTTCCATCGCAACCCAGACCTTCATTAGCTGGGTAGCCGGTGAGTCAGATACCGGTGCACCGTCTACCGGCTGGGCGGAGAAATCGTGCATGTCGTTACCGGCGCTAAACACCCCACCAGCACCGCGCAACAGCACCACCCGCACTTTCGGGTTATCCGCGGCCGCAATCATCTCCTCCCGAATCCGGGTGTACATCGCCTGGGTAAAGGCGTTTTTCTTTTCCGGACGGTTCAGGGTGATTACCTGAATGCCGTCTCGACCTTCACTTAGGATTGATTGACTCATAATATTGGCTTACTCATTGTCTCGGCGGGTTAACCATTTATGGTGCCTCAGGCTGGATTCGCCTGCCAGTCGAATCGGGTTCCTGGCGGGAATTCAAGACCAAACTCCGACGCCAGCAGCGCCAGTATTTCCTGATCGGTTTCCAGTTGTCGTGATTGGGCCTGGCCATCGGCATCGCGATACTTGAACTCGCTGTTCAGCAATGTTTTGCGCCCGGTTTCGGTGGCTAGCGCAACCACCAGACGATTACGGAAATGGGAATCGGGGTGGGTGCTGGTAAACCAGTTACCGAGTTCTCGATCAATCGGGTGCATCGGCTCCAGGGTAAATTCACACACGTCTTCCCATTGCCCGTTTAGTTGCACCTGATGAAACAGCGCCGCATCGGGCGCTCGCTGCCCAAAGCCCTGCCAGTCGCCGGTCGAGACAATTCGGCGTGTTTCGTGGGGAGTTGGCTGCGGGGTATCCAGCTCCAGTCGCAGCGCAGCGGTGGGTGACAATGCGCCCACACCGACATCGACCAGCCAGGACTGCTGATCAATTTCTACCCGCAGGAACAGATGAGTCCGTGCCGGCATGAAGGAGCGTGGCCGCTGCAGTCGGACCCGAGCGCTGATTGGCAGGACGCTATATCCCAGCCCCTGCAGAACCTGTTGAAAAAGCGTGTTCTGCTCAAAACAGTAGCCCCCTCGCCCGCCGTGGACCAGTTTCGCCTCGATCTGATCCAGCTCCATGGAGATCGGCTGGCCCAACAGGATGGAGAGATTCTCGAACGGAATGGCGCGCACATGGGCAGCGATCAGACGGTTCAGGGTCGTTAACGTAGGTTGCCGTGAACCCTGGTCGCCAATGCGAGAAAAATAGGCCTCAAGGTCAGCGGTATAGGGCATCCATGGGCTCCGTTACGGGAATCAATCGCTGTCTGAATCAGGCGCAGCAGGTTAAGGCCATTGCCAGCAGAAAGCCAGCCTCCACCGCCATCAACCCAACGCCATTGCTGACTGGCCGCCAATCGCCTAAAATTCGCCGCCTCAGCGATGCCGATTGCTCCGCTGAACGCCGTTACAGCAGGCCGCCTCCGTGCCTGTTTCCGAGTCTATCGAGCACTGGCTCGGCTCAAGGAAACCCGCTCAGAACCGTTAGGCTGTTTTATGCCTGATTGTCTTCCAGGCAGCGCACCTTTCTCGCTACCAGCCCTGCTCGGTCAATTTAATTGATGGCGACGTTCACGCAGGCCGACAGAATTTCTGGTTCGCTGATCGGCAGACCCTTTGCACAACCTACCAACACTGGAACCGAATTTAGAATGAAATCTCTACGTCAGGACTGGCTCGCCAATGTCCGCAACGACCTGCTGGCCGGCCTGGTGGTGGCGCTCGCATTAATCCCCGAGGCAATCGCGTTTTCGATCATTGCCGGTGTTGACCCCAAGGTAGGGCTCTATGCCTCCTTCTGTATTGCCACCGTCATTGCCTTTGCCGGTGGCCGGCCAGGCATGATCTCCGCCGCAACCGGCGCCATGGCGCTGGTGATGGTGACGCTGGTCAAGGACCACGGCCTGCAATACCTGCTCGCCGCCACCGTGCTCACCGGCCTGTTACAGATTCTGGCAGGCTGGTTACAGCTTGGGACACTGATGCGGTTCGTGTCGCGCTCGGTCGTTACCGGGTTCGTCAACGCGCTGGCTATTCTTATCTTTATGGCGCAACTACCGGAACTGACCAACGTCACCTGGGTGGTCTATGCCATGGTGGCTGCCGGGCTCGGCATTATCTATCTGTTTCCCTACATCACCCGGGCGGTGCCTTCGCCGCTGGTGGCGATCCTGGTGCTCTCGGCAGTGGCCATTAGCATGGGACTGGATATTCGCACCGTTGGTGACATGGGCGAACTACCCGATAGCCTGCCCATCTTTCTGCTACCGGATGTGCCCTTCAATTTAGAAACCCTCTGGATCATCCTGCCGGTGTCCGCCACCCTGGCGGTGGTCGGTCTGCTGGAATCGATGATGACCGCATCGATCGTTGATGAATTAACCGACACCTCCAGCAATAAAAACCGCGAGTGTGTGGGTCAGGGCGTGGCTAACATCACTGCCGGTTTTCTCGGCGGCATGGCCGGTTGCGCCATGATTGGTCAATCAGTCATTAATGTTAAATCGGGGGGGCGTGGTCGCCTGTCCGCCCTGGCAGCGGGGATTTTCCTGTTAATTTTGATTGTGTTTATCGGCGACTGGGTCGCGCAAATCCCGATGGCGGCGCTGGTGGCGGTGATGATTATGGTCTCCATCGGCACCTTTAACTGGGAGTCGATTCGCAATCTTCGCGAGCACCCGAAAAGTTCCAGCGTGGTCATGCTCGCGACTGTGGTGGTAACCGTCTCCACCCACGATCTCGCCAAAGGGGTGCTCATCGGGGTGCTGCTTTCCGGTGTCTTTTTTGCCAGCAAGGTGGGCAGAATCCTGCACATTGGCTCCATGGCCGAGGATGAAGGCCGGGTGCGCACCTACCGGGTGACGGGTCAGGTGTTTTTTGCCTCGGCGGAAGCTTTTATCGCCGCTTTTGATTTCAGAGAGGTCATTGAGAAGGTCCGAATTGACGTGAGCCGCGCTCATTTCTGGGACATCACTGCCGTCAGCGTGCTCGATAAGGCGGTGGTCAAATTCCGTCGTGAAGGTACCGAGGTGGAGGTCATTGGCCTCAACGAAGCCAGTGCAACCATGGTCGACCGGTTTGCCGTTCACGACAAACCGGACGCGGTAGAACAGTTGATGGGCCACTGAGTCGGAGACTAATCATGACTAACGAACAGAAAATAGTCGCCTGCGTTGATCAATCAGAATTTGCCCGCTACGTCACTGACTACGCGGCCTGGGCGGCCAAACGCATCAATGCTCCGCTGGAGTTGTTACACATCATCGATCGCCACCCGGAGATCAGCAGCAGCGATGACCACAGCGGCGCCCTCGGCCCCAATGCCCAGGAGAACCTGCTCTCGCAACTCTCCGACGAAGATGAAACCCGTAGCAAAGCAGCTCGTGAGCAGGGTCGGTTATTTCTGAACGAGCTGCGTCAACAAGCGGTTACCGCCGGCGCGCCATCCGTCGACGTGCGACAGCGCCTTGGCGAGCTCGAAGAGACCCTGGTTGAACAACAGGAAGGTGTGCGCCTGTTCGTGATTGGTCGCCGCGGAAAATCCGCACAATCTACCCAACGCGATCTGGGCCGTAACGTGGAACGGGTAGTCCGCGCCCTGCACCGGCCCATCTTGACCACCACCGATAGTTTCAAGGTACCGGAACGGGTATTAATCGCCTTTGATGGCGGGATCACTACGAGGCGGGGGATTGAAAGAATTGCAACCAGCCCCCTGTTCGCGGGATTGCCCATTCATATCCTGATGTCTGGCAAACCGAAAGCCGACGCACCCAGGCAGCTGGAATGGGCGGTTGACCGACTCACCTCGGCCGGATTCAACGCAACCAGTGAGCTAGTGCCCGGCGATGCCGAGAGCGTGATCGCCCAGGCGGTTAGCGACCGACAGATCGACATACTGGTCATGGGTGCTTATCACCATTCGCCGCTGCGCAGCGCCCTGTTTGGTAGCAAAACATCGGACCTGTTACGCGCGTCCAAATCGCCGACTCTGCTGCTTCGGTAGTCGACCCGACAAAGCAGCCACGATCGGTGGCAAACCGTCCCGCTACTCTGCCGTCTGAGGCGAAGCCTGGAAAGATCGCGACGGATGGATTTTTCCACGTCAATTGATATCGTCAGGCCTCCTTCGTGAAGACCCCGAGCCACCCGGGTTAGCCACCCTGCAACCACGCTGCTCCACCCCGCGTTCTACGGTGGTGGCATAACACTCAACTGACGTATTCTAGATTCACCCCTACTCATACTCATTTAAGGCAGATTGAGAATGAATCTACGCAGATTGTTTGCATCCTTCGCCGTGCTTCTGTTGTTGTTAGCGCTGGTGATTGGTCTGCTCTGGTCACCCGGTTACTGGCTATTTGCGGTCGTGATCCCAGTAATTTTTCTGGGGATCCACGACATCTGGCAGAAAAACCACACCATGTTGCGAATCTATCCGGTGATCGGCCATCTACGTTATCTGTTCGAGTTTATCCGGCCACAAATACAGCAGTATTTTGTCGAATCGGATACCAACGGCCAGCCGATCAATCGTGAATACCGGGCGCTGGTTTACCAACGCGCCAAAGGAGAAATGGATACCCGCCCGTTTGGTACGCTGTTTGATGTCTACCAGGAAGGCTACGAGTGGGTTAATCATTCGCTGGCACCTCTACCGATTCAGGATAGCGATCCCAGGGTTCGCTTTGGCGGCGCCGATTGCACTCAACCTTATGACGCCTCGCCGCTGAATATATCCGCCATGAGTTTTGGCGCGCTCAGCGAGACCGCGATCCTTGCCCTCAATAAAGGGGCGAAATCCGGCGGATTTGCACACAATACTGGCGAAGGGGGTATCAGCCCCTACCACCTGCAACACGGTGGCGATCTGATCTGGCAGATCGGTACCGGTTATTTTGGTTGCCGCAATGCCAACGGTGAGTTTGACCCGGCGCTGTTTACAGAACAGGCGACCCAGCCGACCGTCAAAATGATTGAAATCAAACTCTCTCAAGGCGCGAAACCGGGTCATGGCGGCATACTGCCGGCCGTAAAACTAACCCAGGAGATCGCCGATATTCGCCACGTTCCCATGGGCAAGGACATTGTTTCACCGGCTGCCCACAGCGCCTTTTCCACCCCCGTCGGACTACTCGAATTTGTCGCCCAGTTGCGGGAACTATCCGGTGGAAAACCGGTTGGGTTTAAACTCTGTATTGGTAGTCGTGTTGAATTCCTGGCCATCTGCAAAGCGATGCTCGAAACCGGCATCACGCCGGATTTCATTGCCGTAGACGGGGGCGAAGGCGGATCGGGAGCGGCGCCGATTGAATTGACGAATTCCGTGGGAACACCCCTGCGTGACGGCCTGATTTTCGTGCACAACGCCCTGATCGGCACCGGATTACGCAAGAAAATTCGGGTGATTGCCTCCGGCAAGGTGATATCCGCCTTCCACCTGATGAGGCTGCTGGCACTGGGCGCAGACGCCGTTAGCGCGGCGCGATCAATGATGTTTGCCCTGGGTTGCATTCAGTCGCGCCTGTGCAATGAGGGCACCTGCCCGACCGGCATTGCCACCCAGAACCCGACCCGTTACAAAGCACTGGATGTGGACCATAAATCGACCCGTGTTGCTCGGTACCACGCGGCAGTCATCGATAATTTGAAAGAGTTAATCGCGGCCGCCGGGCTGACGGACCTGGAGCAGTTACACCCGCGGCACATCAACTGCCGTGTTGCTGGCACCGAGATCAGTAATTACGCAGAACTCTTTCCACCGATTACGGAAGGCTGCCTGTTGGTCGATAATCAGGCCCCGGACAACTGGCAACGCGACTGGCAACGGGCGACATCCACGAGCTGGCAGGAAGTTGAACCCGCCACCTGACCCGGTGGCGGGAATCTCGCCACAGCGTTACAGCAGTGGGTGGCCGCTTAACCCATACTGGGTTCGACCATAAGCCAGCATATTGTCTTCATAAATCTGGCCAACGTGAATCAGGATCATGAACAGGTCTCGGGCGGCAATTTCCAGCGGATCACCGACATTAGCCGCCGTACCGCCCAGTAACTCCAGCGACCGAAATGCGATGTCCGACGCTGTTTTGCAGATGGAGGAACGCCACGCGTTCATGCGATTGCTGTCTTCATCCGGCACGACCGGCGTACCCGCCTCTGTCCATTCTTCTATCTGACGGATGTAGCGCTCGTTCAGGGCCTCGATGGTGTCGAGCTGAACCATGATTTCCGCCAGATTGCGCTGGGCAACCGGGGACTCCCACTCTTTCATTCCGTATAGCACCCGTTCGCGGTCGTGGATGCGCTGACGCAGACTCTTAACCACGGTCTGAGTGACACCGACGGCGATGGCGGTAAACCCCAACGTGAAGAACGGCATAAAGGGCGCGCGATAGATGGGTTCTTCCGGGTCAAATTCACCGCCGGTCGGCTCGCCGGTTGCTTTGACGTGGGCCAGCGGCAATACCCGCCGCCAGGGAACAAAAACTCCGTCGGCTTTTACCGGATAACTACCGGTACCGCGCAGGCCAAAAGGCGCCCATTCGCGGGTAATCTCAACTTCGGAGGTGTTGACCGTGACCAGGCAGGGCTGGCGTTGATCAAAACCCGGAACTTCGACGAAGGCACCGAGGCCTATCCACTCATCCCATCCAACACCGCTGCCGTATAACCATTCACCAGAGAGTTTGACGCCCCCTTCGACATACTCAACTTTCCCGATCGGGAAAAAAATATCGGCGGTAAACCCATCGCTATCATAAATTTCCTGTCGCCCTTCTGGTGGCAGAAAAGCGACCCACTGCTCATGCAGCGCCGTGAAGTAGACCAGCCACGCAGCAGAGGCGTTGTACTGGGCCACGACACGCACCATTTCTGAAAAGGTACGCGCACCCATGCCAAACCCACCGTAACGTTTTGGGCGCAGCAATTTATGGATTTCTGCCGCGTGCACGGCGGCTCGTAAGTCGTCGGAAAAACAGCCGTTACGCTCAGCCTCCGCCACTTCGGTAAGCGCTTTCTGGCCGATTAATTCGGCCCGTTCGATAATCTCTGCATGGGTCACGGCAGTCATCCTGGCTCCTCGTTTTTATTTAATCAGGATCGCAGCGGTTAATGGCTATCAACTCGCTGCATTTTGAAATCACTCGCGATTATCGACCAAAACCAACTGCAACGGCAGGGCCTGGATATCAATTTTCACCTCATTGTCCAGCAGCACCATGACCTTATTCAGGGTGGCCAACACGCTACGCTTGTAGCCGTGAACGTAGAAGGAATCAACGGGACTGGCTAACTCACGAAAATCAGGACGGTATTCGTAACTGAGCTGCGCGGTGCCTTTAACCCCGAGGCCGATCGCATCCACTGCCAGCATACTGCGTCGCGCCGCCTCTTCGCTCTCGAAACCATAAAACTCTACAACGATCGGTTTGGCGGCCACCGCGCGGCCACTAACGGCTTCTTTCCAGCGCACCGCACCGATGACACCGTCGATATCCATCAGGTCTTTCAGTTCTAATCTACGCGACATTTATTGCCTCCTTGCGGGTTAATTGACGTTACTCCTACAGCATAACGAAAGCCCCGCACTCGCAGGCGGGGTTGTGCCATAAGACTGATCTGGCTCAATAACGTTCGTGTCTGTATCACTTTAACAGACGAATTCAGGGCTGCCTGCGCACTTGACGAATGACAAACCGGTCGGGGTGCAACGCCTCCACCAGGTCGCACTCAATGGGGGCAACCTCACCCGCCAGCCCAGCGGCAATCAACTCCGCAGACAAACTGGCGGTTACCAGTCCGCGCGAACCGTGACCCACATTCAGGTAAAGATTGGGCAGGGGCTCCGCTGGCGGATACTGACCCGCCGGTTGGCCCAAATTCAGCCGTTGATAAAGCGACTGACAATGCAACGCATCGGACACCGGCCCAACCAGTGGCAACCGATCCGGGGTCACTGCCCGCCAGGCCACCCGGCCTGCTGGATCAGCACCGATTGCCTGATCAACCAGTCCCGGCAAGGCGCTGGAGACGGCTTCGATCATCTGTCGATGCTGATCCGCATCAACCTCTGCCCGGTCGCTCTGCTGGTAGCTCGCGCCGAGTAGATGCCTGCCGGCCACCGCCGGTAACAGGTAGTGACCAAAACTCACCACCCGGCGCAGCTGACTCGACTGTTCAGTCGCAGACAGCTCAGCCAATTGGCCACGCATCGCCTGCAAAGGTAACCGGGCGGCGGGCAGCAGGCGTGCTGCATCAGCTGCATTGGCCAACACCAGCTGATCGGCCTCGTCGATTAGATTTTCATGGCTATCGAATAGTTGCCAACGCCCACGCTGGTGCCCAATCGCGGCGACGTGAGTGGATGTCCAGATGATTAGCGCGTCACCGGCGGCCTCGGTCAGGGCGGCACACCAGGCGACCGGGTTGACCCACCCTGATTGGGCCGAAAACAGCCCGGAATGACCGATCTTTATACCCGCCAGGGTCGACGCTTGCGGGGCATCTACCGGGGTGATCAGCGACTCAGAAAACCAGCCCGACTCCATCAGCCGCTGTTGACGGCTCAGGCTGCGGGGATCAATCGCCAGCTTTACCTCGCCGACGGGATGGAACCATGGGGACTGTTCAGGCCGTAATTCCTGCAGGTTTTTAATATTCGCTCGCGCATAAGCAAAGGCCGCGCTGGAGAAGCGGCTGGCCAGACCGTGATCAGCCGTTAAAAAGGGGCTAATCACGCCGGCCGCATTACCACTGGCACCGACAGCCAGTCCCTCGCCCTGTTCAAGCAACGTGACCTGAAACCCTTTTCGGGCCAGCGCATAAGCGGTGGCGGCACCGGCGATACCGCCACCGATCACGGCGACTCGGCGACCGTTTGCGGGCGCTGGCCACTGAAACCAGGGAGCACGGCTAATAACGGAGGGCGGGTCGTTTAACTCCCCGGCCAGCATTTCACTTTTGCTGCCGAAGCCCGGAATTTTTCGCCAGTCAAAGCCGGCTTTCTGCAAGCGCTCCCGCACCGCACCGGCCACGCTGAAGGTGGAGAATGTCCCACCTTGCCGGGTTAACCGCGCAACTTGGGTGATCACCTCTTCGCTCCAGAGTGCCGGGTTAGTCCGGGGGGAAAAGCCGTCCAGGTACCAGGCATCAAACTGGCCGCTTAGATTGGCAAGCTGCTGGGCAGCGTCACCCCATACGAGTGTCAGGTTTACTCGCCCATCGTCCAGGGTCAGTCGATGACAGCCCGGTAGCGGGGCCGGATAGTCCCTGACAAGAAGGTTGCTAAAGGAGGCAAATTGCGGCCACTGACGATGCAGCTGCGCCAGAACCTCCGGTGCAATCGGGTGTTTCTCGATTGCCAGGTAATCGAGGGTGGCGTCGGCTGGCGCGTTTTGTCGCCACGCCTGCCAGGTGAGGAGAAAATTCAGCCCGGTGCCAAACCCCAACTCCCCCACCGCAAAATGGCGACAGTGACCAAAACGCGTTGGTAGATCATTAGCAACCAGGTAGTGGTGACGAGACTCAGCCGCTGCATCCGTGGCGCCAAAGTAATGATCGGCATAGAAGGGCGATTGCAATCGGCCCTTGTCAAACTCCGGCCGACTATAACGAATCGGTTCGATGATGGCTGACTCAGTCCGGCAGGGTTATCTGTCCTTCGCTAACCAGCACGGCATGGCCTCCAATACGCAGTTGCAAGGTCTCTTTACCCTGATTGTCCATCTCAACGTGGAGCAGACTGTGGCGAGTGGCACGACTGCCCCGTTCCACCGTAAACGGATAGGTGCCTCGGCGAATATGGTCATGGTCACATAACCAGGCCGCCAGCGCCGGCACCGCACCACCCACCGGCGGATCTTCATTGATGCCAATGTCTGGACTGACGAGTCGGGCATGAAAATTAGCGCCTGCCTCTTCTGCATCCTTCGCCACCAGCAATATTTCCTGGGCCAGCATGGAAGGAGCAGAGGAGTTACTCCAGCCACCAAAATCAAACCTTGCACGGCGCACGGCATCGCGGTTTTTCAGTGCCAGCACCAGGTAAGGCCGGGGACAGGCCACCAGTAGCGGCCGCAGGTCATCCGGTGCTTCCAGATCATCCACCGACAGACTCAATATCGCTGCCAGCTCGGAGCGGGTCGGCACAAACCGATCCACCCTTGGCGTAACCGTGACCGCATACTGTGCTTTTACCGGTCGACCGTTAGTCACGGTTATCGCCAGTGCACTGCTACGGTCGTCGCAGTGAACCTGCAGATCATGAACACCCTCCTGCAGCGTTAACACGCCACTGGCCGCTGCTACGTGGGCCGCGGCAATCAGGGGATGCCCGATAACCGGTACTTCTTCTCGAGGCGAAAAAGCCCGCGCCTGGAGCCCCTGTGAATCGTCAGCGGCGGTGATAAATACGGTCTCGGTAAGATTAAATTCCGCGGCAATCGTCTGCATTTGCGCAGCCGTCAATCCATTAGCCTGGGGCAGCACGGCAATCTGTGCACCCTGAAAAATTTCGCTGGTAAACGCATCGGCGGTGAAATAAGAAAGCTGCATAACGGCCTCTCGTCAGTTGGCTAGTAATTCAAAAAAAGGGGGTGAACCGCCGTTGGTTCATTAATCTGCAGAAGTGGACTCATCAGCGTGAAACCACTTCAGCTGCTCTCGAAGGTTAACAACCTCGCCAACAATGATAAGCGTCGGTGCTTTCACCTGATGTTGACCAATCTCAACCGGCAGCGTTGCCAGCGTACCCGAGAACACTCGTTGCCCGGCTAGTGTGCCAGACTCGACCAGTGCAATCGGAGTATCTGCCGGCTTGCCGTGGGCAATTAATTCCCGGCAGATAATGGGTAACCCCATCAATCCCATATAGATCACCAGGGTGGCATCAAGATCGGCCAGCGGCTGCCAGGCAAGATTGACTGTGTCGTCCTGTAAATGACCGGTAACAAATACCGCCATCTGGGTGTGGTCCCGGTGAGTCAGCGGTATTCCGGCGTAGGCCGCACAGCCATTGGCGGCGGTAATACCGGGAACCACCTGAAAGGGAATACCCTGCTCGGCCAGGGTGGCGATCTCCTCGCCGCCGCGCCCGAAGATAAAGGGGTCTCCACCTTTTAATCGCACCACTCGTTTGCCGGCGAGCGCCTGCTCGGCGAGCAACTCGTTGATTTTTGTCTGTGGCACGCTATGAACTGAGCGCTGCTTACCCACATAAATTCGTTCTGCATCCTTGCGCACAAGGTCAAGAATCGGCGCAGAAACCAGCCGGTCGTAAACTACCAGGTCGGCCTGCTGTAGCAGGCGTAAAGCCCTGAAGGTGAGCAGGTCAGGATCGCCCGGCCCGGCCCCAACCAGGTAGACTGCCCCCGGTGCGTCGCCGGTCTCGCCGTCAACCATCTGTTCGAGCAGCGACTCGGCCTGCTCCAGCTGGCCATTTAGCGCGAGTTCCGCGACCGGCCCCTGCAAGGCGTCAGACCAGAACCGATTGCGCTGCGAAAGCGTCGGTAGCGCTGTTTTAACTCGGTCGCGGTACCGGGCCACCAGCGCCGCCAGTTGTCCCCAGGCCGAGGGGATTAGTGTTTCAAGCCTGGCTTTTAACAGACGTGTTAACACCGGAGCCCTGCCGCCAGAACTCACTGCCACTATCACCGGTGAACGATCGACAACCGCTGGGGTAATAAAACTGGAAAGGTCTGCTCGATCGACGACGTTGATCGGCAGGTTATGCGAATTCGCCAGCTGGGCGACCTGACGATTGGTCTGCTCGTCGTCGGTGGCGGCAATGGCGAGCACCACCCCCTCCAGATCGGCGGGTTGAAAGGGTCTCTGGTGAACCTCAAATCCATTAGCGTCGGCCATCTCGAGTAGATCGGCATTAACCTGGGGTGCCACCAGTCGAATACGTGCACCGCTTTTAGCAAGTGCTTCTGCCTTACGCCGAGCAACGCTGCCGCCGCCCACGACCAGACAGTGCTGATCGCGCAGGTTCATGAAGATAGGAAAATAGTCCATTTCAGTCTCTTGTCGGGTCAACCCGGATTAATCTCAAACACCTGAATCACCCGCCACTGCACTACCAGCGCCACCAGCACCAGGGCCGTCAGGTTGATCCAGATGCCCGCCTTTGACATCTGCGGTATGGTCAACCGACCACTACCAAAAACAATCGCGTTTGGCGGCGTCGCCACCGGCAGCATAAAAGCGCAACTGGCGGCTACCGTCGCCGGTGCAGCCAGTAGCAGCGGATGGTAGCCATTAGCGACCGCCAGGGCCGCAATCAGGGGCAACAGAATCGCCGTGGTGGCCATATTACTGCTGAGCTCCGTGAGTAGTATGACCACACCGACCACTGACAAGGTCAGCAGCGGTAGCGACCAGCCACCAAGCCCGGCCAGCTGTTCACCAAACCAGAGCGATAAGCCACTATCACTCACCGCAGCGGCCAGGCTGAGACCGCCGCCAAACAGAATCAATACGCCCCAGGGCAGCTCTTTAAGGTCTTCCCAGTGCAGCACAAAGCGCCCCGCCCGCCAATCCAGCGGGATTAGAAACAACGCCAGCGCGCAGGCAATGGCAATCCCGGCATCGGTAAGCTGCAGCGCGGGCATCCAGCTACTAATCGAACCACGGGCCACCCAGAGAATCGCTGCGGAGGCAAAAACGGTCGCGACCATTTTCTCGGCGTGACTCATGGCCCCCAGACTTTCCAGCTCGTCACGGATATAGTTACTCTCGCCCATACCGCCCTCGACCCGAGGCGGGTAGACCACCAGAGTAAGCAGTAACCAGGTCGCTATCAGTAACAGGATCGAAATCGGCAGACCCACCTGCAACCACTGCAAAAAACTGATCTCCAGGCCATAGGTTTCCAGCATAAAAGCAGCAATGAATCCGTTGGGTGCGGTACCGATCAGAGTCGCGACCCCTCCCAGGGTTGAGCCGTAGGCAATCCCCAGCAGCAAACAGAGGCTGAAGTTGCGCAGCTGTTGCTCATCGACTCCCCGGCTCTGTTGATAATCGATCAAGGCAATACCGATGGGCAGCAGCATCATGCAGGTGGCGGTATTCATCATCCACATGCTCAAGAAGGCCGCGGCTAGCATGACTCCACCGACCAGCAGCACGTCACTGTGGCCCGCCCGATGAACAATATGCAGAGCAATACGCCGGTGCAGTTGATGGCGCTGCATGGCAATGCCAATAATGAAACCGCCCATGAATAGCATGACCAGTGGATGAGCATAGGGCGCGGCGGCTGTTTTGATCGGCGACACCCCTAACAGCGGAATCAACAGAATCGGTAACAATGCGGTGACCGCGATCGGCACGGCCTCGGTTAGCCACCAGCAGGCCATCCACCAGGCCAGGGCCAGGGTGTGCAGGGCCGGCGCACTGATTGCGTCCGGCTCACCGACAACCAGCCAGTGACCGACGACCATGAGCAGTAACGCCCCCAGGGGACCGGCGAAAAACCCGATTCGTTTAAGGCGGCTATAGGATTCGGGTTCAGTCGTGCCCGATTCGGGCGCTGCAGCTGAATTAACTGGATGGGTCACGTGACTCGGCTTTCGAAAGTTGAGTGCGAGCTGGTAGCATCGTCACTACCAGATGGCTGTTTATTATAGAAGGCTACGCAGCCCGCTGGATAAACTAGCCGGCGTTTCAAACATTTTAGGTGACTATGCCGGAACGGCAGCTGATCTTAATCCACTGATCATTAATTGTGACCTCGTGGACCGCTCGCCGGAAGCATTAATAATAGTTTCAAATTTCGACAGAAATTTATAACAGACAGAATCAACATCAAGAGGAGCAGGGAATGGATCTAGGGCTAAAAGACAAAGTTGTACTGGTTACCGGTGGCACCAAGGGAATTGGCCTTGCAGCCGCCAGGGCTTTTGCGGAGGAAGGCGCCCGGCTGATTATTACCGCCAGCACCGAGGAGTCTCTGCAGGAGGCGGCGGCACAAATCCAGCAGGCAACCAATAACCAGCCCGACTGTTATCGGTGCGATGTCACCAGCGACGAGGCGGTCACAAGTCTCGCCGCTACCCTTGACGAGAAATATGGCGACCTGGACGTACTGGTGAATAACGCCGCCGGGAAACTACCTACCGGTGATTTTTTAAACATCGACAGTGCCGCCTGGCTGAACGGCTGGAACCAGAAACTGCAATGCTACGTGCGGACGGTACAGGCTTTTTACCCCCTGTTAAAGCAGGGAGATGGCGGACGCATCGTTAACGTGGTGGGCACCGCAGCGCGAAACCCGAAGGCCTCTTATATGGCGGTAGGCATGAGCAACGCCGCACTGATCAATTTCAACAAAAGCCTGGCCGATCGCAGTGCGCAGGACAAGGTGCTGGTGGTGGGAGTGGCCCCCTCCGGAGTGCGCACCGGGCGCTGGGAACGGCTCACCAAAGGCCGCGCCGAAGGCGAAGGCAAAACTCAGGAACAGTTACAGGCCGAGATAGACGCCACGCTGCCGCTGGGACGGATGGCCCAACCCGAAGAGCTTGGCGATGTCATCTGTTTTATGGCGTCTGCCCGCGCCTCTTACATCTCTGGCACGATAATTACCGTGGATGGCGCGTCTACCCAGGGAGTGTTCAACTAAGGGCGGCATATAAGAACTCCCTGAAAAACATCCAATAAAATTCCACGGGGTGACTTTCAGCTAGCGAACTTTGCCAGATTAGCGATCATCCAGTGGAGCTGGCGGCGGTATGGCTTTCTGGAAAACCTCGACATCGTCCGGAAAACAGGTGCGTTGCTGGGCCGACCTGGCCCAGCCGTGATTGCGAATCTCGAACCAGTCCGGGTCATCAAAACTACCACCGGCGATGCCGCGAGCACCGGCAAAAAAATCTGCCGTCCAGGTCACGGTCGTACCGCAGTTGGCACAAAACTCCATGTTGCCAAAGCGGCCACTTTCATCAGACTGAAAACGATAGGTTTTTCGTTCGCCGTCGTTTAGCTCCACCTGCTCTTCTTTGAAATAGGTGGAGATACCAAAGGAGCTACCCGTGCGCTTCTGGCAATTCGTGCAGTGGCAGATATTGGTTCGAAATGGCTCGCCGGTCACCCGGTAGCGCACCGCACCACAGAAACAGCCACCTTCGTGGGAGATTTCAGCCATCTTTACGCCATCCTTTACTCAAGGGAGACTGGTTATTCATCAACCAGTCCCATCAACTCGCGCCAGCGGCGTAACGGGCCATGAACACCGGTTTCCGCATCGCCCTTGCCACTGACGGACGGATTAATTCCCATTTTTCTGGCATCCTCATCCGGGCCGTAAACAACACTGGCATTACCCCGTGCGTAACCCTGCTGCCATTTAGCCTGAGTTGCCTGGAATCCTCGCTGACAGGACTCCATGACTACCTGATCGTCGGGCGTCGCCAGACCGGCGGGGCCCAGAAAATCCTCAAACTGCCGCAATCGGAGCGCTCTTGCCTCTGCCGGTTCGCCTTTAGGTGCGATGCAGTAAACCTCAACCCGGGTTTTGTCGACCGCGACGGGGTGCATCACCCGCAAGGTGGTCGACGATTGATCCATCAGCCAGAGATTGGGGAACATGAGCTGAAAGCGAACACAGTCGATTAACCAGTTAGCACGCTCCTGCCCATGACTCTTTTCCAGCGCCTCACGGGATTTAGCCAGCGGCCGTTGGTCACCATTAGGCATCCAGGCCCAGGCTGACGCATGCCCCCGGTCAAGGTCATAGACAGCACCAGGTAGCTCCTTCATCTGGCTGACATCGATGGTTTTTAACGTTTCTTTTTTTGCCTCACCGCGTCGAGCGCCAAGCGCGATATACCCGGTATGTACCGGAAAAAAGTGGTAACCGTCGACGTTTTCAATTTGCAGCTTCCAGTTCGAATCACAGGTGTAATGGACGCCACCCCTGAGCACCTCCAGCCCTTCCGGCGACTGGTCGACAAACATATCAATGAAAGCCGTGGACTCACCCATCCAGACTTCCAGCGGCTCCACCTCGGCCTTGATGCTGCCAAAAATAAAGCCACGATAAACCCCTAGCTGGCCAAGCTTGATCAGGTCGTGACTCTGTTTATCGAAGTACTCCGGATAGTCACCAGCATCGTGGTCATTGACATCGATACAGGCGCCTGTCGAATCGTAAACCCAGCCATGGTAGGGACACATCATGGTCGGTTTATTGCCACGTTTGGTGTTGGCTAGCTGGGCACCACGGTGGCTACAGGCATTGAGAAAGGCGTGAATTTTGCCGTCCGCCCCCCGGGTCACCAGTACCGGCTGACGACCAATCTGGGTGGAAAAATAATCGTGCTCGTTGGGCAGCTGCGATTCGTGGGCCAGATAAACCCAGTTGGATTCAAAAATACGCTCCAGTTCCAGTTCAAAAATTTCTGGATCCTGAAAAATACGCCGCGAAACGTCAAAGCGTTGCTCGTCCGCATTGTCGACTACCAGGTCTCGTAGTTCGGCCGCGGCAAGCGACCCTGTGTCGGTACGTTGATCCATCGTTGCTCTCCTCTCCCAAAAAGCCCACACAACCACCTTGGCGACCCAATACTCGGTCGACCATTATTTTATGAACTTGCCACGTTAAAACAATCGCTGGCTAATGGCAAAATTGGCTAAAGAGGAAATCAACAAAAGCGCCGGTCGTAGGGTGCCTGGTACTGCCCTGGACCCGATGAAATCCAGCGACAGGTCCACACGTCACAGGCAACAGAACCTGGACTAATCGGTTGAAATGGGTGTCTGGAACCCGACGGTAATCCGTTTCAGGAACGGTTAACCCGATAGATGGCGGAGAGGCAGGGATTCGAACCCTGGGACGGTTGCCCGTCGCTGGTTTTCAAGACCAGTGCTTTCGACCACTCAGCCACCTCTCCGAAAGCTTGTGACAGCGAGTGCCCAATGAGTTTGGGGCGCACAGGATACTGGATTACCCCTGGACTATGCCAGTATCTGTTGCCAATTACTCCGGACAACCCCACGGTATTAAACAATGTAAACTTATCTCCATCAGTGCGGTCATATAGACCGGTTTCACTGAATCAACTAATTGAATGACGAGGATATTCCATGGCTCAAGATTACTCCTTTGACTCAGTCGCAACGCGCAGCGAACAGTCTGTACTTGCTACTAACAAGGTGCTCCGTAACACCTATGCTCTGCTGGCAATGACCTTGTTATTCAGTGCAGGCACCGCTGCCATGGCGATGACCCTCAACCTGCCCCACCCCGGCCTGATCATTTCACTGGTGGTGATGTTCGGTGGACTCTTCGCCATTCAGGCGTTAAGAAACAGTGTCTGGGCACTGCCGGTACTGTTTGCCTGGACCGGGTTCCTGGGCATGACACTTGGCCCAATGCTGAACATGTACCTGAACATGTACAGCAATGGTCATGAACTCATCATGATGGCCATGGGCGGCACTGGGGTCACCTTTATCGGGCTGTCAGGTTACGTACTGACCACCCGCAAGGACTTCAGTTTTATGCGCGGAATGCTGATGGCCGGCATGATTGTGGCAGTACTGGCGATGATTGGGCTGCTGTTCTTCCCGGTCCCTGCTGCGTCGCTGGCAATCAGTGCGGTGGTCGTACTGTTAATGTCCGGCTTTATTCTCTACGACACCAGCAACATTATTCATGGCTATCAGACCAACTACATCCTGGCCACGGTCGGGTTGTATCTGAACATCTATAACCTGTTCATCCATCTGTTGAGCCTGTTGTCTGCTTTTGCCGGTGATGATTAGGCGATAAGTATTCAGGCAATAAAAAACCCCGCTCCGGCGGGGTTTTTTTATGGTTGCTGGTTTAACCAGTGAGCCAGCTGGCTGGCATCAAAAGGCCAGTCCAGCTCATCACCCTCTTCACACCCTGCCCGATGGCCCACCACAGGGATACGCAGGCAATAACGCTCAAAGAGCTCGTCATCGTCGGCAATTTCCACCGTCTCTACTCCCACGCCCTGCTGCTTTAACAAGGCATAGGCGTCCTCACACAGGTGGCAGCCCAGAGTCGTGTAAAGCCTTAACTGGGGCGTTTTCAGGGTTGGATTAGCCATGCATTCCACTTAACAATTAGTTAACACTCGTTGTTGGTAAAAAGACCATAAAATGGCAAGCTTCTCCGCTGGCCGGTAAAAAAAGAAGTTAGCGATGCAACCTTCAGTCATTCTGGTAGACCAAAACGACCGCCCGCTGGGCACTGAATCAAAGCAGCTCGCCCACACATCACCATTATTACACCGGGCCTTTTCTATCCTGCTTTTTCGTTCGGATGGACAGCTCATTTTACAGCGCCGTGCCGCTGGCAAATATCATTCCGCCGGTCTATGGAGCAACACCTGCTGTAGCCACCCTGCCCCCAATGCCCACCTGCCGGCCTATGCTGTCGAGCGCCTGCAACAGGAAATGGGATTGACCGCCGACCTGGAAAAAATCGGTACGCTCCGCTACGAGCTACAGCTTGCCGACAACCTGTTTGAATATGAATTCAATCACCTGTTCTGCGGCACCAGCGATGAACCGGTGAATCCGGACCCGACGGAGGTGAGTGACTGGCAAACCCTGTCACTAGATCAGGTTGCCGAAGCCATCACGAAACGGCCCACTGAGTTTACTGCCTGGTTTCCGCTAATTCTGGAACACCTGCAACAGCCACTACGCCACTATCTCCAGACCCGGCCCACGGATAAATAATCGGTAACTAACCATGACACCCACGACTGAAAAATTAGTCGAGATCGAAAGCGGCACGCTCTTCACGCGGGTCTACGGCTCGGGGAAAGCCCTGGTGCTGATCCATGGCATGGCCACTGATCATCGCCTGTGGACCCCGCAGATAGAAGCCCTGGCAGCTCAATTTCAGGTGATCAGCTACGACATGCGTGGATTTGGCCGATCATCCCGGCCAGACGGACCCTATCGAGCCGAGGACGACCTGGCCCAGCTACTCCAGCAACTGGAAATATCAACGGCAAATCTTGTCGGGCTTTCATTAGGGAGTTCCGTTGCCACCCGATTTGCCCTCTCCTATCCAGCGATGACACGGTCATTAATCATTGCCGGCCCAGTCCTGCAGGGATTTTCAGATGCGCCAGACTTTATGCAGGCATTAAAAAGCGTCTGGGGCATTGCGCGGGAACAGGGCATTGAGGCGGCTCGCGCCGCATGGGCGACTCTGCCGCTGTTCAGCACCCTTCCCAGCTCATCGGAATGGTCGTCCCTGCTCGATACCATGATCGAGGATTACGATGGCTGGCACTGGCAACACCGCGACCCGGAAATCTGGCCGGAAACCATGCCTGCCGACCGTTTAACCGAAATTACCGCCCCGACCCTGATCGTCACGGGTGATCAGGAAATGGCTGGGCTGGTGCGCGCCGGCACCTATATGAGTGAAAAAATTAACGGTTGTCGAACCGTTGAACTGGCAGCATGCGGCCACGTGGTGAATCTGGAAAAGCCAGCGGAGTTCAACCGGGCCGTGATCGAATTCCTAACGGATAGTTAACAGGCGCCTGCGCTGGCAGCTATCACTAACGGTTGTCAAAAACCTGTGACTGAGCGTTTATGGGCAGTGCTCCAGGTATCGCAGGTTTACGAATGGCAACTCGTCCAACCCCATTAAAGGGCATGCCCGATCGCATCCAGACTATCTGACTTTGATGGTAATGAGGCTTCCTGCAGAAACACAATACGATTACGGCCATTATTTTTTGCCTGGTAAAGCGCCGAATCAGCCGCCGCCAGTATCGTGTTGTTATCCCGAATTTCCCCACCGAGAACAGTGACCCCACAACTGATGGTCACCAGACAACTCACGTCACCCACAACAATCGGGCACGCCGATACTGCCTGACGAAGCCGTTCAAACACTTCCTTGGCCTCTTCTTCCTCAGAATTGACCAGAATCAGAAATTCTTCGCCACCGTAACGACCACAGTTGTCGTAACTCCGCAGTGTCGAGTTAATACGCTGGGCAACCTCATGCAATACCGCGTCACCGACCAGGTGGCCATGGGTGTCGTTGATTTTTTTAAAGTGATCGATGTCACACATACCGACCGCCAGAGGTATTTGCTGGCGGCCTGCTCGATCAATTTCTCGTTCAAACGCATTCATGATTGCTCGCCGATTCGGTAAGCCGGTGAGCGCATCGTGCTTGGCCTGATGCACTAGCTGTGCGCGAGCTGCTATTGCCTCGGTCTGCAGATCCAGCATTCGTCTGCCGACCTGCAACCGAGCTTTGAATTCAACCGGTTCAAACGGTTTGCGAACATAATCATTAGCACCTGCATCCAGGCCGATGGCAACGTCGCTACTATCGTTTCGGCTGGTCAGCAGAATAATGTATGGCGGGTCATTACCCGGCATTAAACGGACCCGTTTACACAGCTCCAGCCCATTCAATCGAGGCATTTCCCAGTCGATCAATAATAGCCTCGGCGGAAAATCCTGCTGCAGCAATTTTAGCGCTTCGACACCATCGCCAGTGACGGTGGGTTCAAACCCCCACTTTCTGGTTATCCCCGCTAGCATCACACGAAATAAGGGATCGTCATCTGCAATGAGTAAATTCATAACACCTGCTCCTGCATCGCCTTTTTGAGGTCAGCAAATCCCACTTCTAACAGCGGTAACTGCCGGATAATCGCCGCCAGGTCTTCCGCCTTCCCCAAGACTTCCAGTCTGCGGGCTAGTTCGCTGAGCATCATCCCACTCACGGTGGCGGATGCTCCCTTCATTCGGTGTGCCAAAGCAGTAATTCCTGACAAATCTTCAGCGTTGACCAGCGCCTTGAGTTGATTCAACTGATCCGTCATGTCTTCGAGAAAAGTTTCGGCGACGCTTCGAACCAGTTCCTCATCATCCAGCATCCGCCGACTCATCGTGCCACGGTCAAACACTGGCAGGTCTGGATGCTCCTCCAGGTCCGCCACAGTCTGCGGTCCATCGGATTCGGCGGAAGGCTGATGGCCTTCGGTTTGCATCTCGGTTGCCAGCGGATGACAGGACTCGGGCAAAAACTGGAAAAAGGCTTCAGTGAGCCTGGCCGGATCAATGGGTTTAATCAGGTAGCCATCCATGCCGGCGTCGATACAGCGCTGCTGATCTTCACGCATAGCGTTAGCGGTAACCGCAACGACTGGCACCTCATGGTTGAGCACGTTTGAGCGGTCGCTACGAATAATCCGCGCTGCTTCGTAACCATCCATAACCGGCATCTGACAATCCATCAGCACCAGGTCGTATTCGTCGGTTTCCAGCGCCGAAACAGCAAGCTCACCGTTGTTAACAATGTCGACTGCTATGCCCAGTTTTTCCAGCACCCCTGCGGCTACTTTCTGGTTACTGGGATTGTCTTCAACAACCAGCACCCGAGCATTGAACTGCGGTAGTTTTTTAACTCGTCTGCCGGGCAACATCAAACTACTGGTTTTTGCCGGAACGGCACCGTCCATACCGGCCAGATGGTGCAGCGTGTTGTATATATCCGACTGGTTTATTGGTTTGGGAAAATAGCCCATAAACCCCATCTCCGACATATTTCTGACATCACCCTTATGCAGTTGCGCGCTCATCAGCAGGAGCTTGGTGGATGCCAGACAACCATCCTCGATAATCTTACGCGCAAGTTGCACGCCGTCCATACCCGGCATTTTCATATCGATCAGGGCTATCTGGTAGGGTCGTTTTTCTGCTGCCGCCTGGTTGAGTCGCTCCAGTGCCTGAACACCGCTTTCTACCGAATAGTGGTCGATATTCCAGACAGTGAGAAGTTCATCAAACAACTTGCGGCTGGTGAGGTTGTCATCAACCACCAGGACGCGTAACCCCTTGATATCTTCGGGGTCCGGCATCGCAGGCGAAAATTCAGCGGTGGGTAATTGCAGCGTAAACCAGAACCGGGAGCCTTTCCCCAGTTCGCTGGTCACGCCAATTTCCCCGCCCATTAACTCGACCAGCTGTTTACTTATGGACAGCCCCAGTCCGGTCCCACCGTACTTTCGGGTGGTGGACGTATCCGCCTGAATAAAACGATCAAATAATTTTTCCTGCTGGTCTTCGCTAAGGCCAATACCGGTGTCGACGACATCGAACCGAATCTCAACATGATTGTTCGCCAGGGGTCGTTTGCTGAAATGCACGGCCACCTCGCCCTGTTCAGTGAATTTAATGGCGTTACCAATCAGGTTGTTCAATATCTGCCGGATACGGCCCGGGTCCGCGCGATATCACTGAATCGGGATGACCGTAGCGGGACACACCAGCTCCAGGCCTTTTTCTTCCGCAGAAAACGCTAACGTACTGGCAATATCCGAGAGAAGTTCACCGAGCTCGAGATCAACCGGCTCCAGATCAAGCTTGCCCGCCTCCATCTTCGAATAATCCAGGATATCGTTGATGATCCCCAGCAGGGAGTTGGCACTGCGTTGAATCACTAACCCATCCTGCAACTGTTCATCAGAGAGGGGCGTATCCAGCAGGAGATTAGTCATACCGATAATCCCATTCATCGGCGTACGAATCTCATGGCTCATGTTCGCTAGAAATTCACTTTTGGCAAACGAAGCCGCTTCGGCCGCTTCTCTGGCAGCCACCAATGTTCTTTCCAGGTGCTTCTGCGCACTAATGTCCGTGCGAATAGCAATGTAACTCTGAGGAGTGCCATCGCTATCCTTGATCGGGACAATCGTGCTTGCCACCCAGTAGAGATGCCCATTTTTCGCCCGGTTACAGATTTCACCGTGCCAGGCTTTTCCGTTGGACAGCGATGCAAACATATCTGCCCAGAATTCTGTGGTGTGGTGACCCGAATTGACCAGACGATGATTGTTGCCAATCAACTCTTCTGCGGTGTAGCCACTGATTTCGCAAAATTTTTCATTAACCGATTTGATCGTACCTGCCAGGTCAGTCGTGGTCACAATCGCGTGGTGATCAAGGGCGGTTTTCTGTTCAGTCAATTTGCTGAAGGCTTCTGCGCTTTCCCTATCGCTACGGGCCAGCATTGCGTCTTTATGGCGCCGCACCGCCAGCATTTCATTAAAACTGTCAGCGAGTTCACCGATTTCGTTATCGCTTTCAACATCGAAATGATGGTGGGAGATACCGGTCGCTAACTCACGCGTAATTCTGGTTAGTTTCGTGATCGGCTGGACAATGCGCCGGGCCTGCCTGACCGCGGCTATCATCGCAATGACTGCCGTCACCAGGACAAATATTAGCGTTGTAATGGCAAGGTTATTGGCACCCTGAAGCGCTTTCGCCTGATCTATTTCGCTAATCAGCTTCCATTTTTTATTAACCGCCGGTACCGCGTGTTGCATGCGGAATACCGGTTGCCCCTCCGAACCCGTATAAGTCACCAGTCCAGTCTCAGCACCGAGTTCAGGATGGCGATGTGCTGACGAATCAATGTCACCAGGCAGTTGGTCGATTTTCCTTCGCCGCTTGAGAATTTCGTCGGTTCTGCCCGGTGTTAGGGGTGTCCGGAGCAAATTATCACTGCCAACCAGGTAATGAACCTTGGCCTGCTGATCCATGCCGCCAGTAGCCGCCTGAAAAATGCGATTTAATTGAACCTGAATCGCAATGATTCCGGCCTCCTCATCCGTCGCGCTTTTCAGAGGGGCGGTGAGATAGCCCGTCGGTAGCGGATCAGTCGGGGCGCTAAATTCAAGATCAGAGAATCCGGCGTTGCCCGTATCCAGTGAATATCTAACACTGGCTGCCAGTCGGCTCTGCGCTGCCTCACCGCTAAAAAGCGCCAGACCGGGTTTGTCGCTGTCAACGGCGCTATACAAAATAGCGCCGTCCTTCGTGATCAGATAAATATCTTCGATGTAGTCATAATTCTGCTGCATTGCCTTTAAATGGCCATCATTTTCCTGCAAACGAGTCGACCAGTCGGTTCCCTTAACGTATTCGCCAGCACTTTGGCCACTGCGCGCTAACCCCTCATTTAGCTGGCCTAATAGCCGTGCGTTCACTGGATTGTCAGCCTGACTATTCAGGTCCATCAATCGATAATCAAACCACGCCTGCATCTGATCGACCTTGGCATTTGCAGATGTATGCAAATCCTCAATGGCCTCCCTGACCAGAACTTCTCGGGCTTTGTGATAGGCCAGAAAACTGGCAAGCGCCAGTGGCACTAGCGCTAATAACAGAAACCAGCTGAGGATAGTGCTGCCCAGGCGACTCTGGGTAATCAAAGCCGTGGGACGGAAGGAGCATTTAACGCGTGCCGGCGTTAATTCTTCTGATTGCATGAGCATGGGGATATGGATTAACCTCCGTCAGCTAACCAGACCGACATCACGATAGTTTTTGATTTCCTATCAGGGTTGAATAAAAGCAAAACGCTCTGAACTTGTATGACTTTATCGGTCAGAAAAAATAAATCTTTAATATGGTTAGGCGTGGCCGCCGCGTAATGGCAGAAGCATATTGAGATTCACCAAATGCTGGACAACAGTCTGAGTTCGACAGTTACAGCGAATACCCGCTAGCGGCCGCGTTGGCCGGCTAATCCAGCTGATCCAGACAGCCATGGGCGCCGCCAGCTTGAATGGTAAACTTGCAGGAACTTTTAGGGGTTTCGAAGCTCAAAACACCAGTCTGAGCGGCTTTCCATCCCACCCAAATACTTAACTTTCGGGAACACTGAAATGATTACACTCACCCCCTCCGCCATTGAACGTGTCAATAAGGTGCTGGCCCGTGCCGAAGGTGTCATGGCGATTCGGGTCGGCGTTAAGGAGTCCGGCTGTTCGGGTTTTAGCTACGTAGTAGAACAGGCCCAATCAATTGCTGACGATGATCTGCGGTTTGATCAGGACGGCGTCGAGGTGGTGGTGGCAAAAGATGATCTGCCGATGCTCGAGGGCATCGAACTGGATTATCGCCAGGATGGCATCAATTCGGCCTTTGCTTTTAAAAACCCACAGGCGAAAGAAACCTGCGGCTGTGGAGAAAGTTTTACCGTTTAATCAAACAATCGGGTTGTAAAACCAGAAAGGCCGTGGACAGCCAGACTGTCCACGGCCTTTTTTGTCTCGACTCTGAGGTTACATCATGCCGGTTTGCAGCCGCGCTGCTTCGGACATCATCTCCATACCCCAGGGTGGGTCGAGTACCAGCTCAACCTGGGCGGCAACGATGCTCGGAATCTGCTCCAGTTTATATTTAACATCTTCCACTAGCACGTCACCCATGCCACAGCCGGGGGCAGTCAGCGTCATTTTTACATCGGCTCGGTATTTGTCGTTGGCCCCGGAAAGCTCAAATTCGTAGATCAGCCCTAAATCAACGACATTAACCGGTATCTCCGGATCGAACACGGTACGCATGTGTTCCCAACAGAACTCTTCGGTTTTCTCACGAGTTAATTTGCCCTCAAAAAGCTCCACCGGCAGGGGTTCCCGTTCGCGACCCAGCACATCGGCGTCTGCGGCATCAATCCGAGCCATCTGACCATCGAGCAGCACCGTGAAAGAACCACCGAGCTCCTGAAGTATCTCTACTTCGCGGCCCTCTTTGGCGTTAACCCGCAGTCCAAGAGGTACGAATATCGCTTTGCAATCTCGGGTTAGTACAACCTTTTCACGCTCTTCCATTTTTATATGTTTCCGTTGTTTGCCGTCGTCTGTTCCGGGAATTACTCGGTACTGATGCCGTCGTGCTGTTTATGCAGCGCCCCCTGACAGGTATGCCAGGCCAGCGTTGCGCATTTGACCCGCGAGGGGTAAGCACGAACGCCGGTGAGCACCGCCAGTTTGCCAAGCTGAAGTGTAGTGTCATCGTCGAGTTCAATTTCTCCTACGAGCACCTGGTGAAACAGCTCGAATAGTTCGTCTGCTTCCGCCATCGTCTTGCCGGTAAGAATTTCAGTCATCATCGACGCTGAGGCGGTGGAGATCGCGCAGCCTTCACCTTCAAAGGTAACCTTGCTAATGCGGTCACCGTCCAGGTTCAGGTATACCGTGAGCTGGTCACCGCAGAGGGGATTAAATCCTTCAGCATAGTAGGTAGTATCGTCGATTTTGCCAAAATTGCGCGGCCGCTTGTTGTGATCAACGATCAGGTCCTGATAGAGCTCTCGTAGGTCCATCATCAGCCAAACATCTCCACGGCTTTGTTAAGTCCATCCATGAGTCGATCAACCTCTGAAAAAGTGTTGTAAAACGCAAATGAAGCCCGCGCCGTGGCCGCAACACCGTAATGTTGCATCACCGGCATAGCGCAGTGATGACCAGCACGGATCGCAATGCCTTCGCTATCGAGGATTGTGCCCAGATCATGAGCGTGGAGCTGGTCAAGCACGAAAGACGCAATACTCGCGCGGTTTTTAGCTGTACCGATTAATTTTAAGCCGGGTAACTCCTGCAATTTACGACTGGCGTAATTCAGCAGTTCCGTTTCGTGAGCAGCGATCTTCTCCAGACCAACGTCGGACACGTAATCGAGCGCGACCCCCAAACCGATGCCGCCGGCAATGTTCGGGGTGCCGGCTTCAAATTTATAGGGCAGATCATTCCAGGTGCTTTTTTCAAAACGAACAATGCGAATCATGTCGCCACCGCCCTGCCACGGCGGCATTGCCTCGAGCAGTGCCTCTTTGCCATAAAGCACACCCGTGCCGGTGGGGCCAAAAATCTTATGGCCGGAAAAAGCATAAAAATCGCAATTCAGATCAGCCATATCGACCGGAATATGGGCGATCGCCTGGGCACCATCAACCAGCACGATCGCCCCGGCCTGGTGGGCCATCTCGATCACTTCCTTCACCGGATTAATCGTACCCAACGCATTAGAAAGCTGACTGATCGCCACCATCCTGGTGCGATCATTGATCAGCCCACGAACGTCATCAAGGGATATCTCGCCGGCATCGTTAATTGGAACAACTTTTAACAGCGCCCCGGTACGTTCGGTCACCATCTGCCAGGGAACAATGTTGGAGTGGTGTTCCATTTCGGTGACCAGCACTTCATCGCCGGCTTTAAGGTTTGCCATTCCCCAGCTATTAGCCACCAGGTTGATCGACTCGGTAGTGCCGCGAGTGAATACCACTTCCTTCACGGAAGCTGCGCCAATAAAACGGCGCACCTGTTCTCGGCCATTTTCATAAGCCGCCGTGGCCAGTTCACTTAATTGATGAACCCCACGATGAATATTGGAGTTGGTGTTCTCGTAATAATGGCTCACCGCATCGATCACCACCTGGGGTTTCTGTGTGGTGGCACCGTTATCCAGATAGACCAGCGGGTGGCCATTTACCTGAGTTTTCAGGATAGGGAAATCGGCCCGCCACTGGGCGACCTGATCGTCGCTATTTAAATCAGTAACGGCAGTACTATTCATGGCTGAGTTGTTCCATTTTTTTGGTAACGGCGTTGGCAACGTACTCACCCCAGTGGCCACCCAGCGTGGCAAAACTGGCGGCAGCAAAGGCGCTCAACAGCAGCGCCCGCGCGTCCTGCTCGGTTAGTCCACGACTGCGCAGGTAAAAGAGTTCGTCGCGATTTAGATCACCCACCGTGCAACCGTGGGCGCATTTTACGTCGTCGGCGTAGATCTCCAGCTCCGGCTTGGCGTCGATTTCTGCTCGGTCAGATAGCAGCAGGTTTTTACTCGACATCTGTGAATCAGTGCCGTCGGCGCCGGGGTGCACATGCACCCGGCCGTTAAAAACACCCCTGCCGTGATCACCGAACAGACCGTGGTGACTCACCTGACTGGTGCAGTTCGGTGCCGCATGCTCAAGGGTGAGGTGCAGGTCGGCATGCTGGCGACCATTAGTCAGTTGCAGACCATCAAACTCAACATGAGCACCGGCTTCGGCCAGATCAATGTCGACATCGTCGCGACTAATGGCACCACCCAGCGTCAGGACATGGGATTTGAATGAGCTGTCGCGCTGTAAGTTGGCACGCAGAGAACTCACCTGAAACGCCTGCTCACCCTGCTGCTGTAACTGGCTCAGGGAGACCTGCGCGTTCGGCGCCAGATCGAGATCAATCGAACTGTTCAGTTGATATGCCTTACCGTCGGTTTCCTGGTCGGCCTCGCTATCCGCGTAGATAATCGCAAGTTCCGCCTCGCAGTGACTTGCCGCCGTCACCAGCAACCGCCAGTAGCTTGTCTCGGCCGCACTGCCGGATAGCACAACAATAGTAATCAACGGATGTTTACCGGCGGGCAGTTGCAACCAGCCACCGTCAGCCACTAGGGCTGTATTGAGCTGATCAAACGCCCGATCACGGCCATCAGCCGCTTCCGGTAGCATTACCGCACCGGATTCTAATGCTGCGGCCAGGGGTTTAAACTGAATCTCGCCGAGACCTTCGAGCCGAGACAGTTCGGCACAGAAATAGCCCTGTTGAAAAACCAGAAGCGGAGCGCCAGAGCCACTATTCAGCGAATCCAGTAACGGCTGTCGATCAGTCGCCGTTGTCGTGGCAGGCTTCTGTGCCGGCTCAAGAGGCTGTTTGAGGAGGCTGTTTATGCGGGTATACCGCCAGCGCTCAGTTTTGCGATCTGGCAGGCCCGTGGTCAGCAGCTGCTGCATGGCGCGCTCGCGCACTTCAGCATCTCCCGGCAAGTGGGGTTTACGATTCTCAAACTGCTGTTGAAACGCGGTGCGGTTATCCGCGCTGGCTTGGGTGGCAACCATCGCTATACTGCCGCCGGTTCTTTTTCTAGCCAGCCATAGCCACTCGACTCCAGCTCCAGTGCCAGCTCGCGCCCGCCGGAACGGACAATCTCCCCGCCGGACAGGACGTGTACATAATCAGGCACCACGTAATCGAGCAATCGCTGATAGTGGGTGACCATGATCAGGGAGCGGTCAGCGCTTCGCAGTTTGTTGATTCCGTCCGAAACAACTCTCAGGGCATCGATATCGAGGCCAGAATCTATTTCATCGAGGATGGCCAGACGCGGCTCCAGCAGCGCCATCTGATAGATCTCATTACGTTTCTTTTCACCGCCGGAAAAGCCGTCGTTGACCGCCCGAGTCATGAAGCTCTCGTCCATTTTCAGCAGCTTCATTTTCTCGCGAGCAATGGCGAGAAAATCCATCGCATCGTATTCATTTTCGCCACGGCTACGGCGCTGGGCATTAACCGCTTCGCGCATAAATACCGAGCTGTTCAGCCCTGGAATCGCCACCGGGTACTGGAAGCCTAAAAACAGCCCCTTCCAGGCCCGCTCTTCCGGCGACAGGGCGAGCAGGTCTTCGCCATCCAGTGTTATCGAACCGCCAACTACTTCATAACCTTCGCGGCCAGAGAGCACGTGAGACAGGGTACTTTTACCGGAACCATTTGGACCCATGATGGCATGGACCTCGCCAGCGCCGACTTCCATGGTCAGCCCTTTTAGTATGGATTTTCCTTCAACTTCTACTTTTAAATCTTTGACTATTAACATTTATTTATGCCATTTATGGTCGAATTTACCCGACACTTCCTTCTAGACTGACACCGAGGAGGCGCTGTACTTCAACGGCGAACTCCATCGGTAATTCGGTGAATACTTCTTTACAGAAGCCGTTAACGATCATCGAAACCGCTTCTTCTTCGGCGATGCCCCGCTGACGACAATAAAACAGTTGATCGTCGCCAATTTTAGAGGTGGTCGCCTCGTGCTCTACCTGAGCAGTAGGTTCCTGTACCTCCACATAAGGGAAAGTATGGGCGCCGCACTGGCTACCGATTAACAGGGAGTCGCATTGGGTGTAGTTGCGCGCCCCGTTCGCGCCGCGCAGCATCTTCACCAGGCCGCGGTATGCATTCTCGGCTTTCCCGGCAGAAATACCCTTGGAGATAATGGTGCTACGGCTGTTCTTGCCAATGTGTACCATCTTGCTACCGGTGTCGGCCTGCTGGTAATTATTGGTTAGCGCCACCGAGTAGAACTCACCCACGCTGTTATCACCGGTCAGCACCACACTCGGGTATTTCCAGGTGATCGCGGAACCGGTTTCCACCTGGGTCCAGGAGATTTTTGAACGCTCACCCCGACAATCGCCCCGTTTAGTAACGAAATTGTAGATACCGCCTTTGCCATCCTTATCGCCGGGGTACCAGTTCTGAACGGTGGAATATTTAATCTGTGCATCGTCCATCGCCACCAGCTCAACCACGGCCGCGTGCAGTTGATTTTCGTCACGCATCGGCGCGGTGCAGCCTTCAAGATAGCTGACATGTGAACCCTCATCAGCAATGATCAGAGTGCGTTCAAACTGTCCGGTATTGAGAGCATTAATACGAAAATAGGTGGAAAGCTCCATCGGACAGCGCACCCCTTTCGGAATGTACACAAACGAACCGTCGGAGAAGACCGCAGCATTAAGCGCGGAATAGAAATTGTCCGCCAGCGGCACCACGCTACCCAGATACTTTTTTACCAGTTCAGGGTGATCATGGACCGCCTCGGAAAGCGGGCAGAAAATCACGCCAACTTCCGCAAGCTTGTCTTTAAAGGTAGTGGCCACGGAGACGCTATCGAACACCGCATCGACCGCCACACCAGCCAGCGCCGCCCTTTCGTGCAGCGGAATACCGAGTTTTTCGTAAGTTTCTAACAGCTCGGGATCGACATCGGCCAGACTCTGCGGCTTATCCGAATCAGCCTTGGGCGAAGAAAAGTAGCTAATCGAGTTGAAATCGATGTCCGGGTAGTGAACATGGGCCCACTCCGGCACATCCATCTGCTGCCAGATCTTAAACGCTTCCAGCCGCCACTCGAGCATAAACTCTGGCTCGTTCTTTTTCGCTGAAATAGCCCGCACGACACTCTCATCGAGACCCGGGGGAAACGTATCCTGTTCGATATCGGTAACAAAGCCGTGCTCGTATTCACGACTGATATACCGGTCAATTTCTTCTGATTCGGTAGCCATAATTTACTGTTCTCTTATTTCAACTTAGGGGAGCATCGCCAGATTGCTGGTTGTTTTCACAAAAAGCTCAGGGAGACTCCTGCCTTAAATCAATTGCGGCGGATCCGGACGCTCCGGCACCGGGGACGTAATGCAATGGTTGCTCGGCTGGTCGTAGCAACTCAGCCAGACTCACCTGTTGTAGTGCGCCCGCGACTACCCGGCTTATCTTCTGCCAGTTCACTTTGACACTACAGTGTTCTTCCTGATCGCAGATACCGCTTTCGGTACTGCACTCGGTTAACCCCAGCGGTCCGTCGACGGCCTGAATGATCTCCGCCACCGATATCTGCTCCGGTGCTACCCCAAGGCGATAACCACCCTGCTGCCCCCGCAAAGACTCCACCAGTCCCGCGCGAGTAAACATTTTAAGTAATTTGGCAACCGTCGGCTGTGCAACCCCAATGGCTTCCGCCAGTTCTGCAGTGCTGACAAATTCATTGCCACGCTCAGCCAGGCCGCCCATTACCAGGGTGCCATAATCGGTTAACTTGCTAATTTTCAGCATAAGCAGACAGTTAATTAAATAGAGACGGCAGGTCGGAGAAGGTCCACTGGACACCAGCTCATGGCTGACCAGACAGCCATCACTCGCCACGACCGCCTTGAAGGGGACTATTTTAGTGCTATTGCCCAGCAAACCGCAATTAGTGATTACGGATGAAGTGGTCGATTTTCCCTTAAATCGCTATAAATTAAGGCGTTGCCGCTGGCTGAAACCCCTGTCAATCCAGTAAACTGCGCGCTTCTCGATTCCGGGATCAACCTAAACCTGTGTAAGGAACGAACTTTAAAATGGCTATTGAACGTACACTTTCCATCATTAAGCCCGACGCGGTTGGCAGCAACAACATCGGCAACATATACAGCCGCTTCGAAAAAGCTGGATTAAAGATCATTGCTGCAAAGATGATCCACCTCAGTGATAGCCAGGCTGGCCAGTTTTATGCAGAACATAGCGAACGCCCATTCTATAAGGACCTGGTTGGCTTTATGACCTCTGGTCCGGTCGTTATTAGTGTGCTTGAGGGTGAAAATGCAGTACTGGCCCATCGCGATCTGATGGGTGCCACCAATCCGGCCGAAGCGGCTGCCGGAACCATCCGCGCGGACTTCGCATCCAGTATTGACGAAAACGCCTGCCACGGCTCCGACTCCACGGACTCAGCCGCACGCGAAATCAGTTTCTTTTTCAGCAACCTCGAAATCTGTCCCCGCACCCGGTAATTACACTGCGTCATGACCGTTAATCACACTAACCTGCTGGGCCTTAACCTGAAAGGGCTCGAAACGTTTTTTGCCGAAATGGGTGAAAAGCGCTTTCGGGCCGCTCAGGTGCTGCAGTGGCTCCACCAGTTTGGTGTTGATGACCTTGATGCCATGACAAATATCAGTAAAGCACTTCGCTCGGCTATCGCTGAGCGAGCAACCATTGAAGGCCCGGAAATCATCTCGGACCACACCGCCAGCGACGGCACCCGAAAATGGGTGCTGCGCATGGCCGGTGGCAGCGATATTGAGACGGTGTACATCCCTGACGGAAACCGCGGAACTCTCTGTATATCCTCCCAGGTCGGCTGCCAGCTCAACTGCAGCTTCTGCTCGACGGCGCGCCAGGGGTTTAATCGCAATCTCTCCACGGCCGAAATCATTGGTCAGGTCTGGACCGCCAGACGGCTGCTGGACAAACCCGATAGCCGTCTGCAGGCAGTTACCAACGTGGTCTTTATGGGCATGGGTGAACCCCTGCTCAATCTCGAGCCAGTCACCGATGCCATCGATATCATGCTCGACGATCACGCCTACGGCCTGTCGCGCCGTCGGGTAACGGTGAGCACTGCTGGCGTAATACCAGCCTTTGAACCGTTACGCTCACGGGTGCCCGTCAGCCTCGCCGTCTCTCTCCACGCGCCCACGGACGAACTGCGTAATCAACTGGTGCCACTTAACCGCAAATATCCAATCAAAGAATTACTGGCTGCCTGTAGAACCTACGTCAAGGACGAAGCCCGTCAGAAGGTCACCTTTGAATATGCCATGCTCAAAGGCGTTAATGATCAGCCTGAACACGCACGCGCGCTGGCAAAACTGCTTAAAAATGTCCCGTCGAAAATCAACCTGATTCCGTTTAACCCGTTTCCCGAGGCGCCCTACGAACGCTCGGACGATCAGACCATTCAGGCGTTTCAAAACATTCTGATAAAGGCCGGCCTGATTACCACCGTCCGCCGCACTCGCGGTGACGACATTGATGCGGCCTGTGGCCAGCTGGTGGGCAAGGTAATCCCCCGCCAGGGCCGTCGAAACAGCCGGGAAACTCGCCAGGGGATGACTGCGTGACAATTAGCCAACTGCTCCATTTCCGCGGGAAACCAGCCCTGCTCATCCTCACCCTGCTCTGCTTCACAGCAATCAGTGGTTGCAGCAGTAGTGGCTCCGGCCAATCCCCAAATTCATCGGCTCGCATGAGTGGATCTGACGGGAAATTTGGCAACAAAGATGTCCCGGCTATTTGCGGCGAACCGAGCACGGACAAACGCACCAGCCTGTCCGACAAAAAAGACCGCGGCGATATTCACCTGCAGCTGGGCATGGGCTATCTGCAACAGGGCAAATATGAGACCGCACTATCGCAACTTAAAAAAGCGGTCCAGCTGTCACCTTCGTCGGTGGATGCACACTCGGCCATGGCCCTGCTCAACCAGCGCATGAAACGCACCGACGAAGCCCGCAAGAGTTACGAGCGAGCATTACGAATTGCCCCTGGCAATCCGGACACGAACAATAATTATGGTTACTTTTTATGTCAGCAGGGGGAGTTTCTAGCCGCCGACAAACGTTTTCAATGCGCCCTGGCTAACCCGCTTTACAACACCCCGTGGCGGGCTTATTACAACGCGGGTATCTGCGCTTTAAAAGCCGGAGAGCTGAAGCAGGCGGATATTTACCTTCGCACGACGCGCCAGCTCGCACCCAACGTGCAGCAAACCCTTTTTCACCTGGCGGATCTTGCTTATAAACGCCAGAGCTATCTGCAGGCCGCCGATTACCTCAAACGTTACCGAGAGGGAGCCGATCCTCGTCCCGAAGACCTCTGGCTGGGGGTACTCATCGCCCGCAAACTCGACGATGCTGACATGGAAGCCAGCTACCTGCTTTCGCTGAAAAACCTTTTCCCCGATTCAGACCAGGCGCAGGATTTATACACCCAGTGACCAGTTCCGACGTGACCGACCCAGAAACGGAGACTACACAGTCAGCCAGTCCCGGTGGATTGCTGCGATCGGCCAGAGAAGCCCGCAAAGTTTCACTTGAAGAGATCGCCGATGCCCTGAACCTTCCGGCTACAACCGTTGCTGCGCTCGAACGGGATAACTACGCTAATTTCCCCGGGCGTACTTATGTGCGGGGCTATCTGGTCAGCTACGCCCGATATCTATCGTTGGATACTTCCCAGATCGACCGGGCATTTGCTTCTATTTACCCCCCCGTGAACAGCCCTGAAAAGCATTTTCAACGGCTAAAATCCGATTCCAGTTTTGCCAAAAGTGGGGGTTTTCCCCGGTCAGGGTTATTCCTTTTATTAACGCTGATCATTGTTGCTGCCACCTACATTTTCTGGGATCGACTCGCTGGTGTCGCCGACACGGCGCCCCCCTTGATTGCTCCAGAAGACACCGCTACACGGTCATTATCAACCGCGCCAAACGGTATGCTGGTCTCACCTCCCGCTAATAACGAGGCCAATACTTCGTTAAATGAACCTGCCGATCAGACCGGGCCACCCCGCCGTGACACCAATCCTGCTGTGGTCCCGACAACTTCGTCGGCAGCCGATCGGAGCGATGGGAGTTCGATTGAATCTCCGGGAGCCGCACCAGCCAACGAAAATCCGCCGAACCAACCGGGTAAAAGCGTACTGCTACTGCAATTTGCTGCCGAAAGCTGGGCCGATATTCGGGCCAGCGATGGCACCAAACTACTCTATAACCTGCAACCCGCCGGCAGCGAAATATCCCTCTCGGTAGTGCTGCCAATCAAGATATTCCTTGGCAATGCCCCGGACGTGAAGATTTTTTATAATGGTGCACTCTATGATCTGTCTCTTATACACATCTCC